>JGI11772J19994_1000024_pt1 | contig 31062 bp, 34 predicted proteins | sample Etolagsurwater0m_FD_19994 | JGI IMG/M metagenome (IMG submission 19994) | reverse complement strand
TCACCAAATATATCACAATATATCCAGAGAGATGGGAAGGTGAATGGAAAGATTGGCCAGAGTGTCGTATTCACTTCAAAGGAGGTAAACTACAAGATTTTGATCACTTAATAAAAGGCAGATAATTGTAAGTCAAACTAAATACTTATAAGTCGCAAGTACTTATGCAACTCTACAATTCTTCAAAGGACTATTTGTATAATCTTTATACAAGTTCTTCTTCAGAGGCAAAAAGAATGTGGAGACAATCTATAAAGGATAAATGGGGAAGAAAGTGTGCTTATTGTGGAGAAACAAAACATCTTACAATTGATCACGTAATTCCTCAATGCAAAGGTGGATTAGATCTTTTAGAAAATGTTGTATGTTGCTGTAAAAATTGTAACGGATCTAAAGGACACGAAGATTGGAAAGAGTGGTATTTGAAACAAGACTTCTTTACACAAGAAAGATATGATGCTATAATTGAATGGGTAGAAATTAAAAATAATCAAAATCTTTATAGATATAAGAAGAGAAGAAATAATGCTTCCTGAAAAAATTAATTCATTGGTATTGGAGATTTAAAATTAAATGCATTTAGCAAAAGTAGCATTAGATAATGGTGGTAGTATTCATCCTTTAATTATTCCTTCAAACTTAACAGAAGGTACTGGATTGATGAATCCTTCAGTTTATATTGATAATGGTAAAATTTTAGTTAACATAAGACATGTAAATTATACATTTTATCACTCAGAGAAAAAGTTATTTCAGCACCAGTTTGGACCTTTAACATATGTTCATCCTGAAAATGATATGCATCTAAGGACTTGGAATTGGTATTGTGAATTAGATTCTGATTTTAATATCACAAGGTATAATAAAATAGATACTTCAGATTTTCCAGAAAAAGAATTATGGGATTTTGTTGGTCTTGAAGATGCAAGATTATTTAAATGGGAAGATAAGCTCTATACTAGTGGTGTACGAAGAGATCTTGATGATGTTGGAACTGGTAGAATGGAACTTTGTGAAATTGTTGTAACTGAAGATAATGTAAAAGAAGTTTCAAGAGTTCGTATTGATCCACCGAATGATCCAAATTCATATTGTGAAAAAAATTGGATGCCAATTGTTGATAAACCTTATCATTATGTAAAATGGAGCAATCCAACAGAAGTGGTAAAAATTGATCCTAATACTGGAAAATCTGAAACTGTACATTTATCAGAAAAAATTGATTTGCCCAGAGATATTCGTGGAGGATCTCAAGTAATATCCATTGACGATCATTACATTGCGCTTACTCATGAAGTTGATTTATTTGATAGTGAAGTAGGTAGAAAGGATGGTGTTTACCTTCACAGATTTATTGTTTGGGATAAAGATTGGAATATATTTGCATTCTCAAAAGAATTTTCTTTTATGGGTGCTGATGTTGAATTCTGTATTGGAATGCAAATTTTAGATCAGGATGTTCTTTTTACTTTTGGATATCAAGATAATGCAGCATATATATTAAAATGTTCAAAAGATACTCTTATCGATTTTATAAATTATAAGTACTAATATGAAAAACTTAAATGACTTGCTAATTGATTATATTGAAGATCCGGAAATTCCTGAAAGAAATTTTGATCTTGCTAGATGGTATGATATGAATGATCAAACTGCTTCTGCAGTTTCTTATTATCTTAGGACAGCAGAAAGATCAGATATTAAACCACTTCAGTATGTCTCCTTAATTCTTGCTGCAAAATGTTTTGAGTATCAAGGAATGAGAAATTTTACTGTGAAAGGACTTTACCAAAATGCAATTACAATTTGCCCTGAAAGACCTGAAGCTTATTATTTTCTCTCAAAATTTTATGAAGAATTTGAAAAGGATAAAGATGGATCTTGGACTGATGCTTATTTAACTGCTTGTATTGGTGTTAGTAACTCAAAAGATAAGCATTACACTGAACTTCCTGTTGAAGTTGGATATCCAGGATATAATGGACTTGTTTATCAAAAAGCAGTAAATGGATGGTCTTGTGGAGTTTGTGAGGATGCTAGAAAAATTCTTAAAGAACTTGTATTAGATCAAAATGTAAGTGAAAGTTTAAGGGAAAAATGTTACGAGGAGTTAGTTAAAATTGACAAAAGTAATTCTTTCGTAAGTTATAAAAAAGAAGATCATTCAAAATTAAGATATAATTTTCTGGGATCTGAATACATCGAAAATAATTATTCAGAAGCATTTCAGGATATTTTTGTTCTGATGATGCTTAATGGCAAAAAGAATGGAACTTATCTTGAGATGGGATCTGGTGTTCCTTATTATGGAAATAATACGGCACTTCTAGAAGAACTTGGATGGAATGGAGTTGGACTTGATTTACATCAACCTTATGTTGATCAATATAATTCTGAAAGAAAAAATACCTCATTCCTTAAAGATGCAATTACTCTCAATTATAAAGATTTTTTAAGTGAAAATGGATTTAAAAATCAAATTGATTATTTGCAGTTAGATTGTGATCCTGCAAGTAATACTTTTGAAGTATTAAAGAGTATTCCTTTTGATGAGTATAAGTTTTCTGTTATTACATATGAGCACGATTACTATATTGATGATTCTAAATCTTACAAGTATGAATCAAGAAAGTACTTAGAATCAAAGGGATATGAACTTGTATTATCAAATGTTGCAGTCAATGGTTGGAAAGATTATGAAGACTGGTGGGTTCATCCAGATCTTGTAAATCGTAAAATTATTGATTATATTAAAGATACTTCAGATAAAGTTAAAATTCCTGAAGAATATCTTTTAACTCATAAAGTAAAAAATATATCAAATACTCACTCTATTTCTACTAATGTTAAAAAAACTTGTTGGGTTGTAGATAATTTTTATGAAAATCCTGATAAAGTAAGAGAATTCGCATTAAATCAATACTATATTGAAGGTGGTTTTGGTAGAGGGTTTATTGGTAGAAGAACAGAGAATCAATTTTTATTCCCAGGTCTTAAAGAAAAATTTGAAGAAATTATTGGGATGAAAATTACTGAATGGGAAAGTCATGGGATGAATGGTAGATTTCAAAATTGCCACTCTGGAGAACCTTTGGTTTATCATTGCGACAGTCAAAAATGGGGAGGTATGCTATACTTAACTCCAGGTGCCCCATATCAATGTGGAACTACCTTATACGCTCATAAGCAAACAAGAGCAAGGTCTTATCACGATAGTGGTTGGGATGCTGCTTGGGCAAATGTTCCCGGAGATCCTCATTTAGATGGTACGCCATTTGAACCAGTTGATGTTCTTGGAAACGTTTATAATAGGTTAGTTATTTTTGATGCAAGTTGTATTCATTCTGCTTCTGAATATTTTGGAACAGTAATTCAAAATTCTAGATTATGGCAAATGTTTTTCTTTGATACGTAAAATCTATGGAAAAAATACCAGTAATTGGAACTGCTGTTGTGAATAGTTCATACTGGGTATCAAGACTTATTATGAGTATTGATTACCCAGTAGAAAATTTTGTTATTATTAATAATAATGGTAGAGGAGAAATTGACTCTGAACTAGATGATTTGAAAAAATTGAATAAAAAATATATCGATAACATTAAAGTATGTCATATGCCCGCAAATATTGGATGTTCTGGTGCTTGGAATTTAATAATTAAATGTTATATGAACTCTCCTTACTGGATTATTGTCAATGATGATGTTTCTTTTGGACCAAATTTACTAAAAGAGTTTTATGACAGTGCAACAAAAAATCCTGATGTTGGTATGATACATGCAAAAGGTGGCGATTTTAATTTGGGTAGATGGGACTTATTTTTAATTAGAGATATTATTGTAAGTGAATTTGGATTGTTTGATGAAAATTTATATCCAGCTTATTGTGAAGATGCTGATTATATAATGAGATTTATGCATAGACCAATAAATAAAATCACATCTTTAGAATCTTTTTATTATCATGGACACTCCTTAGATTATTATTCTGAAGATGGTGGAGGGCAAACTAAAAAATCTGATCCGGAACTATCAATAAAGCTGGATAAGATTGATAAAGTTAATTATAAGTATATGAATGAGAAATGGGGAGAAGGATGGAGGTCTTGTTCTCCACAAAAATATCCATTTAATAAAAAAGATATACCTATAAGCTATACTTCATACGATTTAAATTTTGTAAGATCTAAACATTTAGGATTTTAAATATGAATTTTACAGTCTATTCAAAAACAGGATGTCCATATTGTACAAAAGTTATTCAAGTTCTGGATTATCTTAGCGTATCTAAAGGGTATTCTATTAAAGAGTACACTTTAGAAACTGACTTTACAAAAGAACAGTTTTATAGTGAATTTGGTGAGGGATCTACTTTTCCTCAGGTAATGTGTGAGAGTAAGAAACTTGGAGGATGTTCTGATACAATTAAATATCTAAGAGAAAATAATATAATTTAATGGATGACCTAAATAATTCTAACGACCTTGGTATCAACCGAGGTTTTGAGTTAATATTAAGGAGAAAAAAACCTGATAAAAAAACTTTTTCACTTAGTTTTGACAAGATGGTTGGTCTCTTTAAAAGAGAGTTATCCATCTCCTTTAGTTTTTCCTTTGACTTAAGGAAACAAAAGTAGCAACAGGAGAATTAAAATGTTGGCAATTACTCTTGTATTCAGCGCATTGTTCGCAATTATGTCATTAGTAGTTGGAACATTACTTGGTTGGGTTTATCGAGAATATACTTGGTCACAACAACCCCAAAATTTACACCCAGAATTTTTTGATGTAAATGGTAACATTATACCAGATGAAATCATATCTGTAAGATTTGATCAATCAATGCTGGAGGAAGAAGAAGAACCTGAAGATTAAATGGAGATTATTAAAATGAAACTACCCCCTAATCAATTGATATCTGAGATTATTCAAAGAGTATCAAACGCAAAAACTAGAGACGAAAAAATTGAAATTCTTCGTCATTATGACTGCCCTGCACTAAGGGCAGTCTTGATTTGGAACTTTGCCAATAATGTAAAGTCAGTTATTCCTGAAGGAGAAGTTCCATATACGCCTAACGATGCTCCGGAAGATACAGAGCACACAAGACTTTCTCAAGAGTGGAAAAGATTTAATTACTTTGTAGAAGGAGTATCAGATCTTCCAAAAGTTAAAAGGGAAAATATGTTTATTCAACTTTTAGAAGGTCTTCATAAGTCTGAGGCAGAAATTGTTTGTTTGATTAAAGATAAGCAATTAAATCAAAGATATAAAATTACAAAACCAGTTGTAAAAGAAGCTTTTCCAGATATTATTTGGGAATAATTTGACATAGAATATACTTAGCACTATACTTATAGAGTTGAGAATAAACTTATGAACAGAGATAAACTTAAACTCATTGTAAAAAATCTTGAATTACTTGTTGATTCATTGAAGTCTGAAATAAATTCTGATGCTGAATCATATAGTTATAAAAAAATAGATTCTCGAATTGGAGAGTTAGATGACTATGATGAAATTTTTGAAGATGATGAGTAATGAGGTATAAGGACACTATTCGACTAATAAAAAAAGCTTTAAAAAATCCTAATTTATATTCCGAAAGTGAATTATTGTATATGGAAAAGGCACTAGATAGTGCAATTATTGGTCGTGCTAGAAAAAAAATGAACAAAAAGAAAAAAGGATTTGGGTACAACAATGAATCAAAAGGTTAATTTTGTCAGTGTTACTCCGGATGCAGAGAAGCATATTGCTTATTGTGCTAGAGTGAGTAATCCTAAAAATCAAGATAATGAAAATTTCCAAAATTTAATTAGGTATTGTATTAAAAATCAACATTGGAGCATCTTTGAGCACGCTTTTATGACTCTGGAGATCAATACATCTCTAGCTATTGCAACTCAAATTTTGAGGCACCGTTCATTTACATATCAACAGTTCTCTCAAAGGTATGCTGATAGTAGTGAACTTCAACTAAATCTTCAAGTTCCAGATCTTCGTCGTCAAGATAGTAAAAATCGTCAAAACAGTATTGATGATGTTGATCCATTTTTGAGACAATCATTTGAAGTGAAAATTCAAAGTCATTTCTCTGAGTCAATGAAAATTTATAAGGAAATGCTTGAAGCAGGAATTGCAAAAGAATGTGCTAGATTTGTTCTTCCTCAAGCGACTAACACTCGTCTTTATATGACGGGAAGTGTAAGGTCTTGGATTCATTATATAGAACTGAGAAGTGCTCATGGAACACAAAAAGAGCATATGGATGTTGCAAACAAGTGCAAAGAAATTTTTACAGATAATTTCCCAACAATTTCATATGCCCTAGAATGGTCTAAATAATTTTGTGAGTTGATTTTCAAATGCCTACATATCCTGTTGTAAACAAATTAACTGGAGAAAAAAAAGATCTTCAGATGTCAGTAGAAAAATATACTGAATGGAGAAATGAAAATCCCGATTGGGATAAAGATTGGAGTCAGGGCTGTGCCGGAATTGGAGAAGTCGGAGAATGGAAAAATAAATTAGTTAGTAAATACCCTGGTTGGAACGACGTTCTACATAAAGCATCACAAGCACCCGGTTCAAGAGTAAGTAAAATCTAATGGCAAGAAAAAGAAGAAATCAGGATCAACCAATTGGAGTTGGAATGACCGCAAAACAAATGAAAAGAAAAAAACCTCTTAATTCAGATAGACTGGTAGATGTTAAACCAGTAACAGAAAATCAAAAAAAACTTTTCGATCTCTATAATGAACAAAAGCACTTGTTTGTTTATGGGTGTGCTGGAACAGGTAAAACTTTTTGCTCATTATATCTTGCACTTAAAGATGTATTGAACGAAATTACACCATATGATAGAGTTGTTATTGTAAGATCTCTTGTTGCTACTAGAGAAATTGGATTTCTTCCTGGAGATCACGAGGATAAGTCAAGTCTTTATCAGATTCCTTATAAGAATATGGTAAAGTATATGTTTGAGATGACAAGTGATGCTGAGTTTGAAATGCTTTATGGAAACTTGAAGCAGCAAGAAAGTATTAAGTTTTGGAGTACTTCTTTTATTCGAGGAACAACTCTTGATAATTGTATTATTATTGTTGATGAAACTCAAAACTTGAACTTTCACGAATTAGATAGTATTATTACCCGTGTTGGGGAAGACAGTAAAATTATTTTCTGTGGTGATGCAACTCAATCAGATTTAACAAGAAATAATGAAAGAGATGGTATTATCAATTTTATGAAAATTATTGAAAGAATGCCAGAGTTCGAAACAATTCAGTTCACTACTGATGATATTGTTCGTTCTGGATTAGTTAAGTCCTATCTAGTAAATAAAATTGCTGCTGGTTTTTAATGTTTAATCATATTGATTTGAAACTCCCTAAACTTGAAAGGGAAACAATTGATGGTGTAAGATATTATAAAGTTTCTGATGGAGATCAACTTAAAAAATTGGTCTCCATTACTTCTGTAACGAGTCATATTAATCGCCAAATTTTTATTGATTGGAGAAATAAAATTGGTGAGCAAGAAGCAAATAAGATTACGAAAGCTGCAACTAGTAGAGGGACAGATCTTCATACGTTAGTTGAAAATTATTTGCAAAACATTTTAGATTTTCCTAAAGTTCAACCAATATCAACTCATCTTTTTAGAATTGCAAAGTCTAATCTTGATAATATTGATAACATTTACGCTTTAGAGAAATCAATGTACAGTTTTGAATTAGGAATTGCAGGAACTGTAGATTGTATTGCAGAGTATAATGGTGAACTAGCAATCATTGACTTTAAAACTTCAAAGAAACCAAAACCCAGAGAATGGATTGATCATTACTTCGTACAGTGCGCTGCTTATGCTTGCATGTTATACGAACTTACTGGTATAATAGTAAAGAAGTTTGTCATCATTATGACTTGTGAGAATGGAGAGTGTGAAATTTATGAAGAGTATGACAAAAAAAGATACATTAAACTATTGTATCAATATATACAAGAATTCGTTGAGTACAAATTGAAAGAATATGGAAACTAATTTAGAAAAGGTTTTAGAAAATAAGTTTCTAAGTGCCTCAAAATTTTCTCAAATTATTGAGCAATTGGTAAAAAATAATTCAGAAATGAATTATATTGATGCAATTGTTTTTTATTGTGAAGAAAATAATATTGAACTTGAATCAATATCAAAACTTGTCAGTAAACCACTGAAAGAAAAAATTAAACGTGATGCAATTGAACTTAATTTTCTAAAGAGAACTTCTAGGGCAAAACTTTTTATATGACTCCTTTTGATGTTTACAAACAATATCTTGCATTAAAGAATCATTTTAGTAAACCCAATTATGATTATTTTAAGTATGCTGGAAAGTCAAGAGCATCAATAAATTCTTTTAATACAAGAAAAGATAAGTATTGGTTTGAAAGAATGAGTCGTCAAAAAACAGACGACGAAATCAAAAACTATTATGTTGCAAATTTTGTTGAATCTGATGCTCCAGATCGACTTTGGATAGGAGAAATTTTTCGTGATGGAGAGCAAAAATATCAAAACTGGATGAAGAGGCAACAAAGTTTATCTTATCTTTTTAAAGAACAATCTCAAACTATATTTCTAGATTATGATTTAGATGAAATATTTGATACATCTAAAACTCATCCTATAATTTTGAAAAAATTTTTAAGTGGTCAGATTGCAATAGAAACTATGGTAATCTACAATAAAATATTTTTATACTCTGAAGTATTTGATAAGAAACTTAAAGATCCAGTATGGGAATCTGTAAGTTTAAAGATAAAAAAGTATTCTCCTTTTCTAAATATTGATATAAAACCATATAAGAAATATTTAAAAAATATTATAGGAGAAAAATAAAATGTCTTTTTTTGATTCTGATCTTGTAAAAAAAGAGATGGAAACTATTTTAGAAATGCAGTCGGAAATTTATAAAAATATTCAATATTTTCCGAAGATGAGTAGATCTGAAAAATCTAAGCACGTAGAATTCCTTGCAGAACTTTTAGAGAAGCAAAGAATATTATATGCGAGATTAAGTTTATCTGATGATCCTGAAGCGATTGAAATGAAAAATAAAATCGAAGAAGCAGTTAATATACTAGGATTCGAAAAAGCAGATATGAATTTAATCTTTAAATCTATGAAACGATCTATCGAACATATGCAGAAAAGTATAAGCCTTGACACTAAGGGAACTTAGTGTTATACTAGTTTAGTACAATCCATTTAATCCAAAAAATCCTAATGTCCTTTTCAAATCTTAAGAAGCAATCTTCTCTAGGAAGTCTTACTTCCAAACTTGTAAAAGAAGTTGAGAAGATGAGTTCCACTGGAAATAACACCGATGATCGACTTTGGAAACCTGAGGTTGATAAAGCAGGTAACGGATTCGCTGTCATTCGCTTCCTGCCTGCCCCAGAAGGAGAAGAACTTCCTTGGGCGAAAGTTTATACCCACGCCTTCCAAAGCACTGGAGGATGGTTGATTGATAACTGTTTGACCACAGTCAATCAAAACTGTCCTGTATGTGAAGCAAATCGAGAACTTTGGAATACTGGAAGCAAAGCAAATCAAGATACTGTAAGAGACCGTAAGCGTAAGCTTTCATATTATAGTAACATTTATGTTGTTCAAGACAAAGCACACCCAGAAAATGAGGGTAAAGTTTTCCTTTATAAGTATGGTAAGAAGATCTTTGATAAGGTAACTGCAGCAATGCAACCTGAGTTTGAAGATGAGAAGCCTATTGATCCATTTGACTTCTGGAATGGTGCAAACTTTAAAGTCAAGATCACAAAGAAAGATGGATATTGGAACTACGACAAATCTGAGTTTGATTCTCCTGGATCTCTTTCTGATGATGATGATGAGATGGAAGCAATCTGGAAGAAGTCTTATTCTCTTTCAGACTTTGTAAATCCTGAAAAGTTTAAATCTTACGAGCAACTTCAAACTCGTTTGAATACTGTTCTTGGTAAAGCAAAAGTTCAACAAAAAGTTGATGAGTCTTTTGAAGATGAAGACAGTGGATCTGCTCCTCCTGTTCCTGAAAATCTTCGTAACGAACTAAATTCACTTTCTTCAAGTAAAGTTGAAGAAGACGATGATGCTCTGAGTTACTTTGCTCGACTCGCTGACGAATGATTACCTTGGGGAGATAATTCTTAAATTATCTCCCTTTTTTGTATTATCATCTATGTACTGTGAAGAGAAATTATAAGACATAATTTCTTTCATATCATCAATTGCTGTTTGTAAGTATATATTTTTTAGAATATAGATGTTTCTTTTTAAATCATTTTTTTTAATTTCATATTCATAGTTTGTAACTGATTTAACTGGATTTATTGTGATAGTTTGATTTAAAGATTCATCAAAGAAAGTTACAGAAAAATCTTGATCTACAACTTTTCCAGAGGGGACTATTAATTTTCCAGAGTTATCATAATATGTTAAAGTTTCGTAATGATGAACGTTTGTTAATTCTTGATCTGTATANTTTCTAAGTAAAAAATTCTCTAGTTCACTATCTGATAATGTCCATTCTGTTCTAACATTAATGATATTATTTGAAATTAAAACTACCCAATCATACGATGAACTTCCATAAACTTTTTCTGCAACTTGTTCTGGACGTTCATCACCAATAATTTTGTATTTTGTAAATACAACTAAATTTTGAAAGAAGTCATCACGAATCTTTGCTCTGCGAAAAAGATTTTTTACTCTCACATAATCGTATGAAGAGTTTCTATTTGGTTGTTGTGATTGGTAAAGTAAGTCTGATACTTCTCTGAAATAAGTCATTTATTCTGTTAAATCTCCTATCTCTGGGTTTCCTGATGGACCATCTTGTAACGAATCATATCCTACAGTATCAATAGATTCATCATAGTTATCATTATATAGTGGAGTTAATTCAGTGAATGCAAGTTGAATTAAAACTGAAATTGGTTGACTTCCACCTGCTTTACTATCTTGATATGCAGCATAAAAACCATCAGGAGTGTAGTTAACTACGCATTGTTGAAGAGCACAAGTTTTAATCTTTCCTATACTTGTTATTTCTTTACCAGATGAATCTGATTTAAATTGAATGTCAAAAACATTTGGAGCACCTAAAAAGTAAGCTGCTTGTGGATCAGTAAAGTTTCTTTTTGCTGCCATTCCTTTCTTAAAAAACTTAAGAATATATCGAATATTTCTTGCTTCTTTTTGACTTCTAGGTGTCATTTTAAATTGAAATCCAAAACTTCTTAGTTTTGGTCCTTGGAAAAGCAATTCAAGGTTTGGATTAATTGCAGTACCAGTTATTCTTGATCTAAATGCTTCTGGATTTAAAACTATGTTTACTTTTTTAGCTAAAGCTGCAGCGGCATTTAAGCTTAAAAGTTGTTTGATGGTTTCGTTTGCTGCTGTACCAGATCCAAGAGCATCCGAAAATGCAGATTTAATTTCTTCTATAGCACTTGGAATATTTCCACTTGCTAATTTACCAGTTGCTCCTAAAGCACGACCTCCAATTAGTGCCGTTAAAGATGAAAGACTATCCTCTCCCCAAGCAGTTACACTTGTTTCTGATATATCATTTGGCATAGGAAGAATCACTGATCCTAATGACCTTTCTTGACTTTTAAATCTTTCTGCAGAAAATCCTCCATTTGTTATTTTAGATGTATCTATATTTCCATTTGTAAGTACATCTGGAATTTCATATCTTTTTTGGGTGATAACAATTCTGTCTTGTCTGGAATTGATATCTATAGGGTATATTAAAAAAGATGAGTTAAATGGTTTATCTTCTTGAAAAATATCTGAGGTAATATCAAAAATTGCTGGTATTGTTGGCGTTGGTGGAGATGTTCCGTCTTGTGATGATCCATCATCTTCATCTGTTGTAGTTGTTCCAACTCCAGCATTTCTTTCTTCTGGTTCAATTTCTTGAGTTGATGGACTATAAAACTTTTGACTAAGTACATTATCTCTTTCAGTTTTATCTGGATTTGCTTTGACTATAAGTGGTGCGTTTATTTTTACAAGTTTTTCTAATTCAAGTCTTGCTCTGCTATCTATAGATACGACCAAATCTTCATTTAAAACTGTGTAAGTATTATCTGCTCTTTGAACCCAAATTGCGTTTCTACGAAGTCCAAAAACTGCAGATCCTTCTTCATAATATATAATCGCACCAGTTTTTTGGTTAACTTCTAAAATTAAATCAGTAACACCTCCAGCGGCAGTTTTTGCTGTTACTCTTGTTTCATAAATTTGCTTTCCTACATTTTCTCTAGTAGTAGAAAGTTTCCAACCTTTTGGTATTGACATTTTTATCTCCAGACTCTATTTGATGGAATTGGAATTTCTACTCCGTTCATATCCCTGACAAATTCTTCTACAGGTAGTAAACATATAGTATCCCATTCTCTAGTATCAAAATCTAGGTAAGGACTACGGACTTCTGATATCAAGTATTTATGAGCTCCTTTAGTGAACCTTGGGATTCTATTTTCTGCTAAACTTCTAGCAATTCCAACTCTTTCTTCTGGTGAATAATAATGTAGATTTACTGCAAAGAAAGAATTTGGTTTAAAGTCTAAAATGTATGCAAGGGGATATTTATCATAAAAAGGTAATTCTCTTCTCCACTTTGCTCTATATTCCCATAACATTAAACTGAATAATCTTGGGAAAGCACGAACAATATTTCTATCTCTACCACCCATTTCATCAACTTCATCATTTATTTCATCCGTAATCATTGAGTTAGGATTTTGTTCATACTTCATTGAACGTGCAAAGAATATATTTGAACGATACCATTCTTTAGATTGTGACTGACCTCTTGATTTAATTTTTATTTCTTCAAAAATAGTTTGATATGCCATTAGACTCCTAGGTTATCTTCTGTGATAATTTGAAATTCCCATCTTCTATCAGCGCAAAATTCTTCTGCTGCTTTCCACTTTGCTTGATTTTTGGCGAATTCTCTCATTTCCACAAGTTGCTTTTGATTAACTTTTGATCTAATTTTTGGACCATTTACTTGCCTTTTTGGCTTAACCTCAATTAGACTTTCTTTTAGTTTACCATCAGCATCTTTATATTTAATATAAAAGTCTGGAAAATATTTATGACATTTATTATCTAGTGGAGATATGTATGGAATCCATATTTCTTCAGAGGACCATTTGAGTATGTTTTCATTTTTGTCACAATAATTCATAAACTTCAATTCCCAGAGAGATCTATATATTATATTTTTATGATCTCCAATATACTTTTCATTAAATGTAGGTTTGAATTTTCCTTTATAACTCATACATATAATATAGTACCCAGTAATTATTTAGATGGTAGTAGCAAACAATCAGTTATTTATCAGTACTGAAGAAGTTACAAGAAAATTAAAGCCAGCATTAACTACTTATTTTAGTGTATATATTCCTGAAACCAAAGAATATGGTGGAGTTAGTAGTAAAGACATTAATATATTTGCTTATGAAGCAGTTCTTCCAGGAACTTCATTTGAGATTGCACAAAATTTTGGTGATAGACAGGGTATTACGGAATCTTATCCAGTTAGAAGAATATACCCACCAATTGATGTAAGTTTTTATGTTAATATTGATTATAATGTAATTAAGTATTTTGAAAACTGGATGCAAAGTATTTTTGAATTTAAAGGATCTCCAAGTCCAAGATATGGAAGATTTAATTATCCAGAAACATATGAAACTAATATAACAATTACTAAATTTGAAAGAGATTATAGGAAAAAATCTGATAGACTTTCCGATAAAGGATCTGCAGGATCTCCTGAAATTAAAACTAAAATAACTTATGATTTGATAAATGCATTTCCAACTAATATAATTTCTTTACCAGTTTCTTATTCTCAGACAGATGTTTTAAAAACAACTATTACATTTAATTACGATTTATATTCTTATAGAGGACAACAAAACTAGTGATAAATAATCATATCTGAATTTAGTATTTAAATGCCTTTACCAAAAATTGTTACTCCATTATATGAGTTGACTTTACCTTCAAATAAGAAAACAGTTAAATATAGACCTTTTCTTGTGAAAGAAGAAAAGGTATTAATTCTTGCGATGGAAAGTGGTGATTCAATTCAAATTACAAATGCAGTTAAAAATATTTTAAAAGATTGTATTTTGAGTCGTGGAATCAAAGTAGATACTCTTCCAAGTTTTGATATTGAATACTTATTTTTAAATATTCGTGCAAAATCTGTAGGTGAGTCTGTTGAACTTATAATTACTTGTCCAGATGATGATGTAACACAAGTAGATGTTACTGTAAATATTGATGAGATTCAAGTTGAAATTCCTAAAGATCATAAATCTGAGATTGAAATTGATGATAATGTAAAGATTAAAATGAAGTATCCATCACTTCAAGAATTTGTTGATAATAATTTTGACTTTTCAAAACCAGATAGTAGTGAAGAAACTATCAATAGATCTTTTGAAATTGTTGCATCTTGTATTGATATGGTATATACGAAAGATGAATCTTGGTCCACTTCTGATGTGACTAAGAAAGAATTAGTTGAGTGGCTTCAAACTTTTGATTCTAATCAGTTCAAAGGTATTGAAAATTTCTTTGATACTATGCCAAAATTATCACATACTTTAACTGTAAAAAATCCAAAAACTGGTGTAGAATCTGATATTGTTTTAGAAGGGTTATCAAGTTTTTTCGGTTGATGCTAAGTCACGAAGACTTAGAATCATTTTATAGAATTAATTTTGCCTTGATGCAGTATCATAAATATTCATTGACTGAGATTGAAAATATGATCCCTTGGGAAAGGGATATATATCTAACTTTACTTGAAAATCATATTAAGGAAGAAGAAGAAAAGTCATCAAGGAAGCAGAGTCTTTAATCAATGGACACTAAAGATCTTATTAATTTAAAGAAACAGAGAATCGAGGAGGAAATTCAGAAGATTATTCCCCCTGGATTCTCTTGGTCTGCTTATCCTACGGAGAAAGAAAGGCAAAAATATAGTCCAAACAGAAGTGTAGCAGAAGAAAATTGGAGAGAATTTTTAGGTCAAGATCTTGACTTAATAATGCAAGTTGGTTATATTAAACCAACAAATCCAGAATATGCAAAGGCAATTGGAAATTTAAGATATTTTGGAGGAAAACTTAGTAACTACAAAGATTTTATTAATAGTGGACCATTCTTCAAAGATCCAGAAGGTTCAAAAAACTTTGAAGAAGCTTGCGATTATATTATTAGGTTTTATGATCTTACAAAAATAATTGTAAGAAGAGTAGAAGAAGAGCAAAAAGTTTCAATAAGAAGAAAAGATTTAAAAGAAAAAAAAGAAAATCAATCATCAGAGAAACAGAAGAAAGCAACTAAATTTGTATCTGGTGCAACTAAATTTAGACCAGGAAAAAGAATAACAATAAAATCTACCAAAGTAAGTGGTTTAATTCCTAAGAGAACTGCTCCACAAGAAGTTTTAGATAGAATATCAAAACCACAAGAATCTACTGTAGAAGATAGTATTGATGCCCCTAAAAAAGTTGTATCTGTTTTTGGAAAGTTAACTTTAGATTTAGTTCAGATTAATGATAACTTAGATAAAATTAGAGAAGTTATTGTAGAAGATTACAAAAAAACTAAGGAACGTAGAATAAACGAGACTAAAGAATATCGTAAGAGAGTTTCAGATCGTAGTAAAAAAATTGGTAAAAAAGATCTTGGGGATAGTAAAAAAGATCTAAAAGGTATTGTTAAAAAGTATGCTGGTAGTTTCTTTAGTGGTGCTGGTGGTGCTATTCGTGCTTTAGCATTATTTAATATGGCTGAGGCTCTAATGAGTGGAAATCCAATGAAAGCACTTGGTCCACTCCTTGGAATTGGTGCTACATACTTACCTGTCATCGCGCAAACGATTGGTGGAATTATTGCAGCAAAAGTTATTGGTGGATTATTTAAGGGTGGAAGAGTAGCACCTAGAGGAAGAGTTCCTAGGGGAGGAAGAGTTCCTAGTTTTAGACTAGGAAAGTTTGGTAAACTTGCTGCTTTAGGAACTGGGGCACTTGCTTTAGGAGCAGCATTTCTTAATAGAGATCAGAAAGATGAAGAAAGTTCAAAAATAGAACAAAGATTAGAATCTCTAAAAGAAGAGCAAAAAGAATCAGTATTACCAGAAGATTTAGTTCCAATTCCACAAGAAGATCTAAAGAAATTTGAAGATTTGAATAAAAAGTTTGAGAAAGCGTTAGAATTTTTAATGAAAACGATTAAAGATAATGAAATTACAGATAAAGCTAAAATTTCATCTAGTGGTACTTCTTCTTCAGGATCATCAAGTTCTGGAGGGGGATCTAAAATTTCTCAAGAATTGCTCGATTCTGATATGAATCCGAATATGGCAGGATATTTAACTCGACTTTCTTACTTAGAAACTCGTATAAGAAATGTTCCTAATCAACAAGGGTCTGGAGCAGAAGGATTTTTTCAAGCTATGGGACCTTTTACTCAAGAGGCAATTCAAGCATCAGGAGGATTATCTCCTCGTTCTCCGGACTTTACTACGGCAGCAAAGTCAACTATGTCTTGGATATATGTAAATAACAAACCAGCATATGATGCAATTCTTCAGGGTAACTATGATCGTGCAGATGAACTTCTGAAAGGAACTTGGCCATCATTACCTGGAGGATCTCAAGCACAGTCAGCGGACGTTCAAAGAAAGTCTAGAGAATATCTTAGAGGAGGAAGATCTTTCTCGACACAACCACCTGTAGAACTTCCAGATTTGAATTCAAGAATAAGGGAAAGTCGGCAAATTCCTATCCCAATTTCTCCATCTGTAAGACAATACCCCAATATTGAAACTTCTCCTCCTTCTTCGACCCCAATTATTACTCCAATACCGATTCAAAAAAAATCTGAATCATCTCCAATGTCAATGAGTGATCAAGGAAATGTAGTTATAAATCATGTCTCTACAACATATTCTGATAATTTGTTTACATTATATTCTAGATTAATATATCAAATTGTATAATCTATGGAAGATACTATTTTAAAGCCAAAGGAAACTAAGACTCCAAAGGTTACTACTAAAATAACAAAAGTTAGTTCTATTTTAGAGTTTTCTGAAAAAGCAAAAAAAAGTTCTATAAAGTTAAGAAGAACTTTCGAGAGAGGGATTTATCAAAAAAGAACTCAACTTTCAGTTCTAGATAGATATAAAAAAAGGTTAGATCAAATTGAAAAAGAAGATGAAAGAGTAGCAAAAAGAAGATCAAGAAGAAAAATTAAACTTCCAGAGGTTAAAAGATTTGCTGGCAATTTTTTCACTCCTGGTGCATCTGATGATCCATTTAAAGCAATTGCAGCATTAGCAGCTTTTAATGCTGCAACTAGTGCTTCTAGTGGTAATCTTATGGATGCTATTCCCCCAGGATTAGTGGCAGGTGCTATTTTTGGGGCACCATTAATTGGTCTTGGAGTAAAATCTTTATTCAGAGGTGGTAAAAAAATACCAAGAGGATTTGATGTTACTGGAAGAAGAGTTACTAAAGGAGCACAAAAAAGGTATAGAAGAAGATTTGGTGATCGTGAGTTTAAAAAAAGATTTGGTAAAGATGCTTTAAAAAGATCTAGTAAAACTAGTCGCGTAGGGAAAAAAGTAGTCAAGGGTGGTAGAGTTGCAAAATCTTTCGGAAAATTTGGAGCAGCAATTGTTCCTGGTCTTGGAGCAGTTGTTGGTGCTGCTGATGCCACACTTAGAGCACAATCTGGAGATGTAACTGGAGCATCTATAGCAGGAACATCTGCAGCATTAGATGCTGCAGCGGCAGCTAGCGCAGCAACTGGAATTGGATTGCCAGTTGCTGGTTTACTTTCAATAGGATCTTTTGCATTAGATCTTGTAAATTTGTCTAGAGATTTGTTTGGACTTAGTGAAGCAGAAGAAGAAAAAAATAAAAAATTAAAAGAAGATACTGAATCTCCTGAAGAAAGGCTTAAGAAGCAAACGGAGGAGCAGAAATCTCTTGTCGAAAGATTAAAAGTAGATCCTAATAAACTCACTTTTAATAAAACTTTAAAAAGTTATTTAAAAGCAATTAATAAACTTGAAGATTTTGTTAAGCAATTTTCAATTAAATCTAGATCTGAGTTATCGGAGGAGGGAATTAATTATCCTTCATCAAGACAATTAACTTCACAAGAATCATATAAAGGTCCTATAAGTGAAGAAACATTCTTCCCACTTCCTGGTGGTCAGGAAGGACAAGAACTTGGACAACAGTTTGGAGCATCTAGAGATAGTGGAACAAGATCCCATAAGGGATTAGATATGGTTAAATTTACGGGAGATCTAGCTGCTCCAGTTGTTGCATATAAAACTGGAAAAGTAATAGTATCAGAAACCAACGGGTACAATGGATATGTTAGATTAAGTCATGGTCAAGGATTACAGACAATGTATTATCATATAACTCCATCTGTTCAAGTTGGCGATACTGTATATGGCGGACAACAACTTGGAACATTATACCCAGTAGGGCAAAATACACACTTACACTTTGAAATTATTAGAGATGGTATAAAGGTAGACCCTAAAGAATTTGGAACTGGAAGAAATAAAATTTCAACTCCACTATCAAGAGAAAGAGCGAAAGAATTATTTGATAACAAGTCAAAACCACAGGTCAAACCAAAGAAAGAAAAACCTGAAGAAAATAATGAACCTGGAGAAAATTCTAGTAATGAATTTAGAATTGATGGAAAAAGATTTTATCAAGGATCAGATGAAAGATATTATAAGGAATCTCAAGATGAAACAGTAGTACTTACTGAAGAAGAATATAATAAAGCTAAAGAAAGATATGATAATAAATCAGGAAATGTTTCAACTTTATCTAGAGGGAGAAATATTGCACAATATCCATCATACTCTCCAAGTTCAATGCAAAATCAAGTGATTCCAGTTTCAATACCAACATTGAATCAGGATATCAAGCAACCATCAACAATGATTCAAAATTCTTCCGCACCTATGTTAATGCAAGATTTAAGTGAAGAACAAATGTTAAATAGTTTATACAAGAGAGTTTTTCTCAATACAGTAGTATAATGTCATCATATCTTAATTACAAAGTTCAAGAGTTTATAATTGAATCTTTAGATGAATCTCGTTCTATAGATGCAAGTGGGTGCATATCGGCAATAAAATATTATGAGGATTTATTTTCCCCATCAATATTCATTTCTATGATTCTTGTAAATACTGATGGTCTTTTGTCATCTCTTCCAATTCGTGGAGGGGAAAGAGTTAGATTAAAAATTGATCAAGAAGCGACAAAAAAATCAATTGATATTAGTCCTACAAAAAATTCATATTATGTATATAAAGTATATGGATCTACTACACAATCTACTAGAGAAACTTTACTCGTAGAACTTGCTCCATCTGAATTGTTCATAAATGAAACTACAAGAGTTTTTAATCGTTATCCAGAAAGTGAAGGATCAGTAGAAAGTATTAGTGAATCTGTATCAAAAATACTAAATGATGTTCTTAAAACAACAAAACCTAAAGATATTGAATCATCAATGAATAGTTATTCATTTTTTGGAAATTCTAAAAAACCTTTTACTGTTTTGACTTGGCTATGTCCAAAAGCAATACCCCAGGTTGGAAAATCTTCAGGAATATCAGGAACTGCTGGATTCTTATTTTATGAAAATAAAAATGGATATAACTTTAAAAGTGTAGATTCTTTGATTAGTGGGTTAAAAGTAAACTCTGGAAACTCAAAAAAATATGAAAAATACTTTTATACTGAAAACGTTGGTGAACCAGCATCTAGTGATGAAAATTTTAAGGTCTTAACAATTCCAACATTTGAGAAAAATGTAAACATTTTTGAAAATTTAAGGGTGGGTATGTATTCAAGTGTAAATTACTTTTACGATATTAATACTCGCGTTCCTTCTGTTTACAATTACAAACTTACAGAAAGTTACGATATTATGAAACATGCATCTAAAAGTACTGAAAGACCAAAAATACCAAATGGACTTGAGAATTCTCCTTCAAGATTGATGGTTAAGATGATTGATAACTATACTATGGATAAATTATCTCCATCAGGAGATTCAAAAGATTTAAAGGAGAAATATCAGTCACAATCAGTTGCAAGGTATAATCTTGCATTTAGTCAAACTTTAAACTTCACAATTCCACTTAATATGAATCTTACAGTTGGAGATGTGATTGAGTTAAATATAGGTGAAGTTACAAAACAGAGAAAACAAAGGGACGATAAAAAGTCTGGTCTTTATCTAATAAAAGAACTTGCACATTCATTTGAAGGAAATCAAGGATACACTGGACTTAAACTTATTCGAGATTCTTATGGAGCACAACAACAATGATGTTAGAACATACATTAGTTAATCCTAATTTTGCAGGAAGAGATGGATTTAAATGGTTTATTGGGCAGATTGCTCCAACCATTTCAAATGTAAACGAAACTCCAGAAGCAAGAGGTGGTCTTCGATGTAAAGTTAGAATTCTTGGTTATCATCCCTCAGAATCTTTAATTCGTGATGAAAACCTTCCTTGGGCTCACGTTTTAGTCCCACCAAGTTTCGGTGCTGGTGAAGGTAACTATTCTGCTATGGGATCGATTCAGCCAGGAACTACTGTATTTGGATTCTTTTTAGATGGTGATGATGGTCAGCAACCAGTTATTGTTGGTGCATTTTATTCTGGATCTGATATTGAATCTGTTTTAACTTGGAATAAAATATTATCTCAAGGAACTTCTGAGTTTAAACCGTTTAGTCCAAGTCCTAAAAAAATTACACCACCATCGACAACTCCTGCAACTCCATCATCTACAAATCAAAGTCCAGATAGAGGTGCTCCAGAAAATAGTGGAAAGGTAATTGATAAGCAGAAAAATAATCAAGAAAGACAAGAAAAGAAAACAGTTTTATCTGAACAAACAAAAGTTTCTGGAGTTATTATAGAACCAGTTTTAAAGTGTGAAACTTCTTCAGGAGTTTTATCTCATATTACAAATTTACTTAGAGAATTTATTAAGATTTCAAACTCTGTTAAGGATGCAATTAACTATTATGTAAATCCAGTATTAAATAAGATATCTAATATCACAAACGAAATACAGCAAATTGCAAATACGATTTCTGATTTGATTGTTTATCTTTTTAAAAAAGTTAGAGATAAAATTATTTCTATAATTTACAAACTATTAAAGGATTTTATAAACAAGCTAATTCCAGCAAAAATTAGATCTATTAAAGAACTTGCTGTTGATAAAGCAGTTAAGCAAATATGGTGTATATTTGAAAAAGTTGCTAAAAAGGTTGGTAAGTTTATATTTGACTTTCTTTTCAATTTAATAGAAAATGTGGTAAGTTTTCCTGTATGTGCTGCAGAAGCATTTTTAGGATCTATTTTAGGATCAATTGTAAATGAAGTTACTGATGAAATTCAAGAAACTTTATCTGATATTACATCATTTTTAAGTGGATCTGTCCCTACAGTTCTTTCTATCTTAGAACAAGTAATTAATGCATCTGCAAGTGCAGTTACTTTTTTATCTTGTGAAGATAATCAATGCACTCAACAATATGCTTACGAACTGAATAAAGGTTATATACCATCTCCTGGGATTGGGTTAAAGAATGTGTTTAATTATTCTGCTTCACAAGGAGCAAAAAACTTATCAGATGATGTTAAAACATCTATTGATCAATTCTTAGGAGATATAAGTGAAACTGGAAACTGTGATGTTACAAATATCAATTGCATAATTCCAAAAGTTTCGTTTATTGGTGGTGGTGGTTTTGATGCCATTGGAGAATCTGTTGTTAATTCTTTAGGACAAATTATTGGAGTTAATATTTTGTCTGGAGGGTTTGGATATACTTCTGCACCATTTGTTTCGTTTAACGATCCTTGTGAATTAGGACGTGGAGTTCAAGCATATTCTGAAATTAATGATTCTGGAGAGGTTGAAAGAGTTGTTATCACAGAACCTGGAGTGGATTATCTAGGATCACAATCTCAGTTGTCTGATCCTCAGTTAGTTGATGGTGAAAATATAACTCCTTGTGATGTTAATCCAGTTACTGAAAATGGATCGGAAGTTATTGGTTCAATATCTAAAGTTATTATTGTTGAACCTGGATTTGGATATGCAAATTCTGATTTAATTATAGATTCTTCTTGCAGAACTAATATTGATATGAACCCAGTTGTTGATGATGAAGGAAGAATTATTTCCATTGATATTATAAATCCTGGAACATCAATTAAAGTATTTCCAAACCTTCAGATAAATAGTGAAAATGGTCAAGGAGCAGTTCTATTGCCGGTTCTTGACTTTAATACTAGGATATCAGATCCATCATCTAAGTCTGAATTTTCTTATGTTGAGACTGATTCCACTAAAGTTAAAAGTGTAAATTATTGTGCGGAGGATCATGAGTAAAACAGGTTTTGTATTTAATGATCCAGAATTTGGAACAATTTATATTGGTGAAGATGATTCGGATCGAAAAAGACAAATACAAATTAGTTCAGCATCCGGAGCAACTGTAAAGTTATTTGAGAATGGTGGATTTGAAATTCAAAGTCAAAAACCATCAAAGAAAGATGATTATGCAGATCATATTGTAAGTCGTCAAAGTCAAGGACTTAAGATTATTTCTGAAAATGGTGGTGATATTGATATTCGCACTGAAGGTAAGTTTACAGTTAAAGCCAGTGAAATTGCACTTGAAGCAACAAATCAAAAAAGTGATTTGATTATAAAATCGAATTCAAATATTAGAATGGATGCTGGCGATACTTTAAAGATGACTGGTGCAAATGTTGGAATTGGTGCAAGAAATAAAATGGTAATTCGTTCTACTGGAGGAATTTATCAGTCAGATACAACAATAATTTCAACAAGTGCATCATTAATTCCAACAAGTCTAAACGATTTGTTTAATAAATTAGTAGAAAATTTACTTTTTGATATAGTATAAAAATGTCTTACATCGATCATTTAGAGTCTGGGAGCGTTCAGATTGGAGATGCTCCATTACCACCAGTATCATCTATTGATATATGGCCATCTNTAGATCCAACAAAACCTTTTTCTGCTCAAAACTGGGGANTTTCAAATTTTGTTGGTGCTCANCATCAGATTGGAGTTCANCACGGAGTTGGATCNCATCTTTTAAATGGACTTACATCTTTAATTGGATTCAAAACTGGAGTTGGNGGTCAAGTTAATGCAGAACCAAAACAGATTAGTGCTGCACCTACTATAAGTTTTTCTTCTCCAAATGGNAGTTTAAACGGATTTTGGACATATAATGGTTCTAACATATGTGCNCCTTGTCCATCAGACAAAAGTGCGAAAGTTNATATTAAACCACTTGAAAGTTCATTAGAAAAAGTTTTAAGATTNCAAGGTGTTTCTTTTGGTTGGAACTCTGAAGTAGTACCACAGAGAGCAAAATCTCAGGAAATCTCTATTGGTTTAATTGCACAAGAAGTTGAAAANGTAATTCCAGAAGTTGTAGTTGAAGAATTAATAGAAGATAATAAATTAAAGACANTAGAATATGGAAACCTTACTGGTCTTCTAGTTGAGGCAATAAAGGAACAACAAGATCAGATCTCAGCACTAAAGGAGACAGTTGAGGAACTGTCCACTAAACTTGCAAAGCACCTCTCTTGATGCTATGATGAGTAGGTGAAGAACCACTGAAATAAATTATGCAAATTGATCGTGACCAACTGAAAGATCTTCAAGAAATTCAAGAAGATGTTGCTCAACATTTTACTGATTCTTATATTGTCAGTGGAGAAACCTATTGGACTTGTCTGCAATGCCTTGCAGAAACAAAACTTGCAGAACTCCGTGGAGAACTCACATATGATGCTTGACTTAAGATTAATCTTGTGATATGATATCCTTATCCGTGTGAAGGAAGTTACTTGGAGAATTAAAATTCTCCTTTTTATGCGAGTATGGCGGAATCGGTAGACGCACCAGACTTAAAATCTGTTGAGAATTAATCTCGTGGGAGTTCAAGTCTCCCTACTCGCACTTTATAACCACTCATCATTTGCAGGATCATTAAGAAATGATAGAATAGTATCACTTTCTTGAATTGATGAATTTAATTCTGCTTTAGATTGTTCATATGAATAATTTTGAAGTTCATAATTAGATCTACTTTTCTTTAAGAAGTTAATAGTTGTAATTAAATCATTTCTTTCATTTTGTATTGGTAAAATTTGATTTTGTAATTCTGTTATAGAATTTGCATAGCTTACACAAATAGGTCCAGTACAAGTAGCACTATTACAAGTACCAACTGGTCCAAAGTAAGATCCTATAGAAACTTGTGAAATATAGTTTTCAGTACCTATACCAAGATTTCCTGATACAATTTCTCCTCCAGTTGGGGAAAACGGGTTATTTCCACTATAAGAATATCCTCTATAGTTTAATTGATCTCTGTTTACAGTAATTGTGGTAAATCCTGGTGGACTTCCTTCAAAAATTCCAGTTGTTCCACAACCAATTGAATTTGCGTTTTGCCCTAAAATTAAAATTCTATTTTGCAAATCTACAATTTCAGAATTTAATTCTAAAACTTTACTATCTATTTTTTCNATTGATGAAGTATAATTTTCTATAATTTCATTTGGTCCCCATACTTTAATTTTTTCAGTTTCTCCAATTCCTGTTTGAATTGTATATCCTTGCTGTACAAAATTAATTTGATCTAATTGCTTTTTGTCTAAGGAATTTTTTTGAGTATAAAAATCAACTAAGTCTTGAGTTTGAGTGCTGATTGCCATAATTAAAATACTAATAAATTTATTTATTGATAAATAAGACAGAAGAAATATTGTAGGATAATCTAAGAATGGCTTTAGCTAGATTAGAAAATTTTCTGAAAAATTTAAGTGGTACTGTTCTTTATGTAGATCCGGGACAGTTAGATTCAACTGATTCTATTGATAACAGAGGAAACTCTGCTTTAAGACCTTTTAAAACTATTCAAAGAGCATTACTTGAAGCTGTTAGATTTTCCTATGTTTCTGGTGTAAATAACGATATATTTAACCAAACTACAATTTTGCTTTCTCCTGGAAATCATTTTATTGATAACCGTCCAGGACATTATGTAGACGGATCAACAATTAAAACTTTTTCTGGATCTGTATCTTCAATTCCAGAACTTTCATTAGAAACTAATTTTGATATTGATGATCCTCAAAATGTTTTATACACTTATAATAGTATAGAAGGTGGTGTTATAGTTCCTAGGGGAGTTTCAATTGTAGCAGAAGATATAAGAAAAACAAAAATTCGTCCTAAGTATGTTCCTAATCCAAATGATGATTTAATTGATAGGTCTGCAATTTTCAGACTTACTGGTGCTTGCTATATTTTTGGATTTAGTATTTTAGATGGAGATCCAAATGGAACAGTTTTTTCAAGTCCATCTTCATTAGCAAAAGTTGTACCAGCATATTCTCACCATAAATTAACAGCTTTTGAATATGCTGATGGTAAAAATAAGCAGACTAAAGGTGGAGTAAATCTTGATAAAACTGATCTTGATATTTACTATTATAAAGTAAGTTTAGGGTATGGAAATGCTGCTGGATCTCCAATCATTGTTGATGGTTATGATAATCTTCAACCAAACCCAGAAGAAAATAAAATTGTAGGTGATTTAGGTCAAGGTTCTATTCAAATTTCTGATATTATTGCTGGAGATGGTGGATCTAATGGAACTAATGTAATTACAGTAACGACATCTGTTGATCATGGATTATCACCATTTGCTTCAATTTTAATATCTAATGTTGGAAGTGATGACCAACAAAGGGCAGAATATAATGGACCATTCACTGTTGCTCAAGTTATTAGTGATACCGAATTTACTTATCGAGTACCTTCCACACCTTTATCTTCTCTGAATCCAGATGTAGTTATTGGTGATGATGGAAGTTCTGTTAGTATAGTATCGGATACTGTATCATCAGCCTCTCCATATGTATTCAATTGCAGCTTGAGATCTGTTTTTGGAATGTGTGGACTTCATGCAGATGGATCTAAAGCTACAGGATTTAAGAGCATTGTAACGGCTCAATTTACTGGAATTTCTTTGCAGAAAGATGATCGTGCTTTTGTTTTGTATGATGAGGATACTGGAACATATCAATATCAAGATGCATATGGAACTAGTAAATTTCTACATCAAGATTCCAGATCAACATATCGTCCAGAATGGGAAAATTTTCACGTAAAATCTTCAAATAATGCATTTATTCAATGTGTAAGTATTTTCGCAATTGGATATGCAAAGCAATTTGTTTCTGAAAGTGGTGGAGATCAATCTATCACAAATTCTAATTCAAATTTTGGAGCAATTTCGTTATTTTCAAACGGATTTAGAGATTATTCTTTATCTAAAGATAACTGTGGATATATTACTCACATTATTCCACCAAAAGAAATTTCTTCAATAGAAGATCAAATAAGGTGTATTACAATCGACTCGTCTTTGACTAGTTCAGAAGCATCTTCAAATGGTAATACTAGAGTATACTTAAAAGATTATACTAGTTTACTAGATCCCCCAGATAGTAAATTTAGAGGTTTTACTATCGGTGCTAAAGATTCTGATAAAATCTTTTATAATTCATCTGGAACTGAATATTCAGCTACAATTTCACCAAATTATAAATTAGAATTTAATATTACTGATATTGATCCATTAACTGGTTATATTACCTTATTAGAACCTTTTGATATTGGAACTGAGACTGGTATTAGTACAAGTCAAAAAGTTAGGATAGTATCAAAAAATGGAATTATTCCGGATGGATTAGAATCAAATAAGGTTTATTTTATCAACAGTGATATAATACCATCTAATGTGAAGATTTCATCTAATCTATTAAACTCAAGTGGTGGACCTATCGTAGATATAAAAAATCAAAACGGTGCCAGTACTGGAAATTTAAAATTAGTAAGTAAAGTAAACGATAGATCTCCAAATGATGTTTCTTCTCCAATTAAGTGGGATGAAAGTAATAATCAATGGTATATTCAAATAGAATCTAATAGTCAATTTATATCTTCATTATCTCAAGATTTTATATTCTATTTAAAGAGAAATATTGATACTCGTTCAGAAGATGATAAGTCTTATCGAGCAAGAATAGTAATCCCTAAAGAATTTGAAAACGCTTCTGAACCAACAACAGGATTTATTATTCAAAATACTTCTTCAGATCTTTTTGAAGAATATTCTACAGAAGCAACTCTTACATCATTAAGTCAATTTAGAAATAAGAATATAATTATAGATGCTTGGGAATCTTCAGGAACTGCACACGTAATTACAAAAAATCCACATAGATTAAGTTCTAATAATTTAGTTGAAATTTATAATCTTAAGAGTGATAATGAACCAAATCCAGTCGGACTTGGTTCAGGAACTGGATTTAATGGATCATTTAGAGTTTCTTCTGTAGAGAGTGAAACAGAATTTACATATTCTTTACCAAGCGGTGTAAATCCTGGAGGAATTAGTACTTATAGTTCTTCTTCTCAAACTTGGTTGGATGAAGGAAATTGTGATTCATCAACTTATAGAGTTCCACCATATACAATTGATTCTAATTCAAGAAATAATCTTCCATACTTTGTATGTAAAGAAGTATCCTCAGCATATCAATGTTATAAAATTGATACTATTCAAGAATTTTCTCCAGGATCTTCAGATGGTGTATACTATGCAACTTTAAATGCTTTTAAAAATACTCCATCTGAATCTCCATTTAATATACAAAGTATAAAGTTTTCTCAAAGTATTGAGAATTTATATCCTAAAATTGATGTTGATAATCTCATAGCAGATCCATTAGAATCTAGAACAATTGCTTCTAACAAAACTATAGGAAAAGTTGAAATTAATGATGTTGAGAACAGTAGTACTAAAGAATCTACAATTGAATTTNTGAGGGATTATGGATTAGCAAATCAAATTACTCAGATAAGTGTAACAGGATCAACTTGTACAGTAACTACAAATATTAATCACGGNTTGAGGGGAATTCAGCAACTTNNAGTTCAATCTGCAGGNTCTGGATTTGTAAATGGAACTTGGTATGATATACCAGTTTGTCCCTATGATGGNTCTACTCAAGGTAGAGGTGCCAAAGTTAACGTAACTGTAAGTGGTGGAGTAGTANCTTCCGCAAGTGTATCATATCCTGGAAGTGGATATGACCCTGGAAGTCTTGTTAGAATAAAGGGAATTCCACATACAGCAACAGATGGAGCAGAAGCTGCATTGGAAGTTGCTTCTGTGTTAAATAATACTCTTGATGGTATTCAAATATTTAATTCATTAAATCCTGAAAATAATGGATTTTTTGAGATTACAAGTGTAACTCCAAATACTATTGTATATGAAAATTCATCTGCAGTAGAAGAAACTATTTCAACTGCAATTTTTATTCCATCAGGAGTAAGAAATGCTGTTTCCAATTTTTCTTCTGGGACAAGGGTAGTTACAACGAGTTCTCCAAATTCGCTTTCTGTAGGAAATAAGGTTTATTTTTCATCACTCCCTGGTCAATCATTTAATGTCGTTTCCGTATTATCATCAACTAGTTTCAAAATTGATGGGACTTCTGATCCATCAGTAGCTGACAACTTATATGAAATTTCACTATCCACATCATTAAGAGATAGTAATTCTTCTGCTGAAAATTTAAAATCTAGACAGTATTCATTCTTCACTGGAATTTCTGCTAGAACTAGAAATAATAGTGCCGGTGAAATTAGTTCCACTGATTCTGCTGTAAGACTAGTAAGCACTATAGGATTTTTTGTAGGAGACTTCATTCAAATTGATGAAGAAATTATGTATGTCACTTCTGTGGCAGGATCTAATTTAAATATTAGTAGAGGATTATTTAATACAAAACCAGTTTTTCATATTAGAAATTCTATAGTTAGAAAACTAAATCCAATTCCAATAGAACTGAGAAGAAACTCAATTCTTCGTGCTTCTGGACATACTTTTGAGTACACTGGATATGGTCCAGGAAATTATTCTACAGGAATGCCAACAAATCAGGATAGAGTTTTAAGTGACGATGAAGTTTTAATTTCTCAGTCTTTACCCAGTAAGGGTGGATTAGTCTTATATACTGGAATGAATAGTGATGGAGAATTTTTTATTGGTAAAAAGAAAATTAATGCCTTAACTGGAGAAGAAGTTTTATTGTCAGTACCTTTATCTGAAGATATTACAGAAAGAACTTTTTCAAATACTTTAGATGTCACTAAACTTACAGTAAATAGGGAATTAGATGCTTCTACTGCAAAAATTACTGCAAAAACTATAGAGGTTTTAGAATCAATTACTACTGAAGATATAACTATCAATGGAGACTTTAATATAGATTCAATTGATGTTAATGATATAAATGGAAATACTTTAACTATTGGTTCTTCTCCAGGTATAACAACAATTTCTAATGGAACTGTTGATACTAATACAGTAGATTCTGATACAGTAAATTCTACTACAGTAAATGCTACTACAGTAAATTCTACTACAGTAGGAGTTACTACATTAAATGCTACTACAGTAGGCGTTACTACAGTAAATGCTACTACAGTAAATGCTACTACTTTTGTCGGAAAGGGAACGATTCCAATTGGTGGAATTATTATGTGGTCTGGAACTCAAGCAGAACTTGACGAAATACCCGAATGGAAACTTTGTGATGGTGATGATGGAACTCCTGATTTGAGAAATAGATTTATTGTTGCTGCTGCTACTATTAGTAAAAGCGGAACTACTTCTCAAACAGGTTCTGATCCTTATGATCCAGGTGATACTGGTGGTAATGCTAATGCGATTGTTCCTCCCCATTATCATTTCATTGCCGCTAATACTGGAGCAACTTCTGGTGAAGATGGAAAGGATCCACTAACAGACACGCAATTTGTTTCTGATGTGGGATTTGGTGGAGAATCAGAACTTGATGAATATCGTGATTATGTATTAGAAACTTCGAATGATGAAGCGAATGTTGGAAGATCAAGTGGACCATTTCCATCTGATGATGGTGCAAATGCAAACTTACCACCATATTATGCACTTGCATTTATTATGAGAATATCATAAATACCTCTATAGTGGAGCAGTAGAATTAAATGTCAATACTAGACAATTTTTTCAAAGTTAAAGTTGGTTTAGGTGTTGGAACAGATACACTATATGCAAATGCTGTAGAAAAAAATATTGCTATAGGTGGAACTTCAGCAGACTATAAACTAGATGTTTATGGAACTGTATATAGTGATAGAGATGTATTGGTCAGTCGTGATGTTGGAATTGGGACAACAGCACCTATTCATGAATTAGACGTAAGAGGTGTTGGAATAATTTCTAGTAGGATTGGAATTGGAACCACTAATCCTGAACAAGTTTTACAAATAGGAACTGGAAGTTCTATAATTGTAGCTACAGGTTTTGGAAGTTTTGGAATAGGAGTTTTAAATCCTGTACAAAATTTTCAAGTTGGATCTGGATCATCAGTAGTAGTTGTTACTGGGGTTGGTTCAATTGGTATTCGTACTGAAACGCCAACTTATGATTTTCAATTAATTTCTAGCCAAAGTTCAAGTGATTTTGTAATTACTGGACTTGGATCAGTTGGTATTAATACATTTTTTCCAAATTTTAATTTAGATATTGCAGGGGACTTAAGAGTTACTGGATTCGCTACAATCAATAATGAATTTGTAGGTGTTTCAACAATTGGATTTGCTTCAATTACTAATGAACTTGTAGGTGTTTCCACAATTGGATTCGCTACGATTACTAATGAATTTGTAGGTGTTTCCACAATTGGATTTGCTTCAATTACTAATGAATTTGTAGGTGT
>JGI11772J19994_1000023_pt1 | contig 31204 bp, 52 predicted proteins | sample Etolagsurwater0m_FD_19994 | JGI IMG/M metagenome (IMG submission 19994) | reverse complement strand
GCACTTGGAAATGGGTCAGCAGTTTTAGAAATAACTGGAAATAATTTAGGCTCAAGATTTTTTAACGCAGATGGTGGTTCGCCTAATGCTGCAAACTCTGCTCAACATATTTATAGTGTTGGTGCAACTGGTCGTTCTATAAATGCAGCAGGTACAATAAACGCTTCAGGTGCAGACTACGCTGAATATATGAAAAAGTCTGATAGCTGTGGAACTATAACTAAAGGCGATGTTTGTGGCGTAGATTCTACAGGCAAACTAACAGATGTATTTGCAGATGCTATATCTTTTGTAATTAAATCAACTAATCCATCTTATGTTGGTGGTGATAATTGGGGTGGTACAGAATTAGAATTAACAGAAGAACAATACGAAACAGAAAGACAAAAATACGATAGAATTGCATTTAGTGGTCAAGTACCAGTAAATATAACAGGTTCATTTAATGTGGGTGACTACGTTTACCCTCAAGCAAATGGAACTGATATAGAGTGTGTTGCTAAATCAAGTCCTACATTTGAAGAATATCAATTATGTGTAGGAAAGATATGGGCAACAGAAGATGATGGTAGACCTTTAGTTGCAGTTAAAATAGGCTAAATTAATTTAAAACAGGAGAATAATTATGGCAATTGGATATACTTGGGACGTTTCAACAGTTGATACTTACCCAACACTAGATAGTAATGCAGACGTAGTTTATAACGTGCATTGGAGATTAACCGCAGAAGATGATGCTAATCAGGATGCTGATGGCAACAACTGGACAGCTACTAGCTACGGAACTCAATCTGTAGATACTTCAGACTTGTCAAGCTTTACAGCCTTTGCAGACTTAACAAGCTCTGACGTTCAAGGATGGGTAGAAGCTGCTATGGGTGAAGAAGCTGTACAAAGTCTTAAAGACGGTTTAGATGCTCAGATAGAAAGTCAAAAAAATCCAAGCTCAGTAACAAAAACTTTGGCATCTTAATTAATGATGCTAATATATAACTTTTAATTAGGAGAATTAATTATGGCAGAAGCTAATAACAACACAGTAAACGAAGAACCAAAGGTTTTAACACTTACTGAAAAGGTAGATGACAAAGATGTTGAAAAAAAATACCTTATAGAGGATATGTCTGAAGAAGGTTTAATTTTATATAACAAACTAGCCATCATTCAAAAACAAAAAAATGAAATGATTGCAAATGCTAATTTTGAAATAGAAAAAGCAGATGTACTCATTAATCATTACATGGCAGAGTTAAAAAACAATTTGCCTGAAGAAATGGAAGCAAGTGATGAAGATGCCGAAAGTGGAGATAAAAAACCCAACTGATTTATCTAAGTTGGAAACGCACGAACAAATTTGTGCTTTACGATACGAAAACATAGAAAAACGTATGGAAGCAGGTTCTAAAAGATTTATACGCATAGAACAACAGATTTGGGGTTTATATGCCCTTATTATTGCTTCACAAGTTATAGGAGCATTTGTCTAATGGCAGGATTACAAGTAAGCGTAGAGCCAACACAAGAACCAGTCACATTACAAGAAGTTAAAGAATATTTACGAGTTGATGATTCTACCGATGAAAGAATCATAAGACCTTTCATAGAAACAGCTAGAAGGTTTTGTGAGGAACATACTGGTAGAGCATTAATGACACAGACCTTGACATTATTTCTTGATGCTTTTGAAGATATTAGTGACCCTTTATGGGAAGGCGTAAGAACTGGTCCATACCTTAACTATTATAAAAATTATGTGGTTTTACCACGTTCACCAGTCGCATCAGTTACACACGTTAAAACCTATGATGATGCTGATACAGCAACTACATTCGCAAGTTCAGATTATTATGTTGATAACGCAAGAGAACCTGCAAGGGTGGTATTAAGAACTGGTGCTACATTTCCAACAGCTTTAAGAGTGGCAAACTCTATAGAAGTTCAATATGTAGCAGGTTACACATCACAATACAATATACCTGAACCCCTCAGATTAGGAATACTACAACACATAGCATATCTGTATGAACACAGAGGAGATATGTATGATGCTAAATTACCTTACCCACCTATGTTAAGAAGTTTGTATGCACCTTATGTAGTACACAGAGGATTAGGTTCTTCATCTTTAATGGCTTTGGGATAAATGTCTAACTCTATTGGCAAAATGCGATATAGAGTTAAAGTAGAAAATGCTACTAATACTCGTGATGCTGGTGGTGGTCTATCACAATCTTATTCACCAGTAACAACCATATACGCCAATATTAAGCCCACTAATGCTAATAGTATATACAGGCAAGGGATAGTCCAAGAAAAGGTCACACACGAGGTTACAATTCGTTATATGACCAATATATCTACAAATAGCAGAGTGACCTATGGAACTCGCAACTTTAATGTCAAAGGAATCATTAACGTAGATGAAAGAGATAGATTTCTCAAGTTGTTATGCGAAGAAGGTGTAGCAATATGAGTATTGATTTAAAAATTACGAACCTCAAAGCATTTAATAAAAAATTAAATAAAAAACTACAAGACAACAAGGTCAAAGAATATGTGACTCGTGGAACTATGATGGTACAAAATACTGCTAAAGAAAGTATATTAAAAGGCGGTACTGGAAGATTATACGAAAAGTATGAACCTAGAAGAAGTCATAGAGCATCAGCACCTAATCAACCACCTGCAAGTGATACAGGCTTTTTAGTAAGTCAAATAACTATGAATGTAGATGTAAAAGCAAATGGTACTGTTGTTGGGCAAATAATATCAGCAGCACCATATTCTAAGGCATTAGAGTTTGGTACAACACAAATGACTGAAAGACCATTTATGCAACCAGCATTAGAAAAAAATAGAAGAAAGATAGAGCGTATGTTTAAAAAAGGTGTGTTGAAATGAGCATAGGACAGTTTCAATTACAAAGTGCTGTGTATTCTGCTCTTAATGTAAGTGCTATAACATCTACACTATCTTGTGGTGTATATGACGAAGTTATAGAAGGTAATACGTACCCTTTTATTACACTAGGGGAAGAAACTGCTATTGATTATGGAACAAAAGACTTAGATGGTGGGGAATACACAATCAACATACATATTTGGTCACAATATAAAGGTTCTAAAGAAACCAAACAAATAATGGACAAGATACACGATTTATTGCATGATATAAACTTAACTGTTACTGGTTTCAATCTAATTAACCTTAGATTTGAATACAGTGATATAATGAGAGACCCAGATGGTGTCACTAGACATGGAGTCATGCGATTTCGTGCAATAATATTAGGAACAAACTAATTTTATAGGAGAAAAAAATGGCAGCACAAAAAGGTTTAGATGTTTTAATTAAAATTGACATCAGTGGAACACCAACAACAATTGGTGGTTTAAGGTCTTCATCAATCACTTTAAATGATGAGTCAGTAGATATTACTAACAAAGATAGTTTAGGAACTAGAACATTACTCGCAGGAGCAGGTGTTAATAGTTTGTCTATCAGTGGTTCAGGTGTATTTACAGATTCAACAGCAGAAGTTGCGGTTAGAACTGCTTTTGCAGCACAACAAAATACTACTGATGGTTCAACACCACAAACAGCAGCTTTTGATACATATGATTTTGTAATACCTCATTTAGGAACATATCAAGGTTCATTTCAAATCACATCTTTAGAATATGCAGGTGAGTACAATGGTGAAGCTACATATTCAATGTCTTTTGAATCAGCAGGATATATTACATTTACAGCACATAGTGGATAAATGCTTAAGCAAGTAAAAGTAAAAGTTGGTGATGAATCTATTAATGGTTCAATGCATGAAGATGAATTACTTATAGCTAATGTTATAGATGTTGGAGATGTAATTAATGTAGATGGTAAAGATAGAGAAGTTTTATCATCAAGTATTGATTACAGAGACAATGTATTAAAAATAAATCTTGCAAAAGCAAGTAAACCAAAAAAGGAGAAAAAGTCAGATGGCAAATCCACTAAAGGGTGAAATACCACTTACGTTAGGTAAAGAAACTTATAAATGCAGATTAACAATAGATGCATTAGTAAGAATAGAAGACGAATTAGATAAAGGCATTTTAGAGTTAGCTACTGCCATTGCTGAAGCTAAAGTGCGTATCCGTACCCTTATCGTTGTATTACGCCATGCACTTAGAGGTGGTGGCAACGATTTTGACGATAAAAAAATAGGCGAAATTATTTCTAGTGTAGGAATAGTAGTAGCATCAACTGAAGTAGCTAAACTCTTAGTTGCAACATTAAGCGATAACGACTCAGACGAGGAAGATAAAAAAAAAGAACAGGTAGAATGAATCCAGTAAGCATAAACTGGGCAGATTATGTAAAAATCTGTATTGGTATTATGCAGATGCGACCTGATGATTTTTGGAATCTATCTCCTCGTGAAATGTATTTAGCAATTAAAGGCTTTAAAGAATTTAATTCAGCAGAAGAAAAAGATACACCTATGACAAGTGATAGGCTAGAAGAAATGATGGAGTTATATCCTGATGGCTAAGATAGATGATTTAATAATTCAAATCAAAGCTGATACAAAACAGTTACAAAAAGAATTAAAACAAATAGAAGGGAAAATTAGAGTCACTGGAGCAGCAGGTGGTGCTGCTTTTGGTGGCATGGCAGGAAGTTTAAAAAGTATTCGTGGTCCTGCTTTAGCAGCAGCAGCAGGAATAGCAGCTATCGTTTTACCTATGAAAGCTATAGCAGGTGTTGGCTCACAGTTTGAAGATTTAAAAGATTCATTAGACCAAGTATTTGGTAGTATGGAAGCTGGTGACCAAGCTATGCAAAAAGTTTTCACTTTTGCACAAACAACACCATTTCAAATAGAAGATGCAACAAAGGCATTTATTGCACTTAAATCAGCAGGTATTGAACCAAGCATGAATATGTTACAAACCTTTGCTGATACAGCATCTGTTTCAATTGACCAACTAGGAACATTTGAAGCATTAATAAGAGTTGTGCAAAGGTCAGCAGGTGGTGGTTTAGGTCTTGAAGAATTAAACATGATAGCTGATAGAGGTATTGATGTTTTTGGTGGTTTAAAAGAAGAACTTGGATTATCAAGAGATGAAATAGCTGAATTTGGTAAAACAGCAGAAGGTGCAAAGAAAATAACTGATGCTCTTGTTGTTACTTTAAATAAAAAGTTTGGTGGTGCTATGGAATCCAAAATGGATAACCTTAGTACAAAAACATCTAACATGGTTATTGCTTTTAAACAGTTAGGAGATGAGGTATTTAAAAGTGGTTTAGGTGATTTTCTTAAAAATATGGCTGATTCTTTAACTGAAATGGCTAATGGTATAGCAAAATCAGTGAGAGCTGTAAGTGGTAGACAAACCGCAGAAGATTTTGGAGTCACAGGTGAGACACCACAACAAATAGCAACTAATCTTACAGCAGAGAGACAAAGAATTGGTGGATTGTTAAAGGGTGTTAGAGAAGAAGGCGTTCAAGTAAAGCCTGAATTAGAAGATGCTAGAATGAGAAGGTTAATTCAATTACAAAATGAATACAACAAACTTCTAGAGTTAGAATTTAAGGCACATCAAAATATTGGTATTGAAACACTTAATAAAAAGAAAACCGATGAAAATTTAAGCACTTTATTACAATCAGATATAGATTTCATGTCAGAATTTAAAAAATTACTAGGCGAAAGTATTCCCGAGTTAGATAAAATTAATGAACAAATATCATCAGTAGAAGCATTAAGAGGAAAGTTAGATGCTAAAGGTAACTTGATAGCATCTGATGAAGAAATAGAACGTGTTTTAGCGTTTTTAGATGAAACAAGAAAGGAACTAGGTAAAACTGGTGAAGCATCAGACGCTATGGCACAAATATTAGAACAAGCGACTGACCAATTTGCTAACGATTTTATTAACGCACTACAAAGCGGTGAAAATGCTTTAGTATCATTTAGAAACTTGGTAGGTGATATGATTCAACAAGTAATAGCTGAGTTTTTAAAAATGAAAGTCATCAAACCTTTAATGAATGCTTTATTTAGTGCTGTAGGTTTACCTACTATTCCTATGGATGAATCAGCAGGTGGTGGAACTATACAAGGTGGCAGACCTACATTAGTAGGTGAACGTGGTCCTGAAATATTTGTACCTAATACTGGCGGAACTATTATGAATAACATGAATAGTAGAAACGCTATGGGTGGTGGTACGCCAATCAATATATATCAAAATCTTAACTTTGCTACTGGTGTTGTGCCAACAGTAAGAGCAGAGATTACTAAAATGATGCCACAAATAGCAGATGTAACAAAAGCAGCAGTACAAGAATCAGCTATGCGTGGTGGTACATTTAGAAGGAGTTTAGTAGGTGGCTAAGATAGTAACAATGCCAAATACCCCTAATTTTGTTAGGAGTAATTTTATATTAAGACGTGCAGTAGGTAGTGTAGCTTCACCTTATACAGGTAAAGTTAGATCACAAGAATACGATGGTGTATTTTGGGAAGCTACAGTAACACTTCCACCAATGCGTAGAGATGTTGCTAAAAATTGGCAATCATTTCTTTTAGAACTTAATGGACCAGTAAATCATTTTAAATTTGCAGACCCTGATGCTTTAACCAATCAAGGCACATATGATGCTAATGATTTAAAAGCTAAAGATAGAATTAATCAAGGAAGCATTGAATTAGATTTTTCTTCAGCAACACAAACAATTACTGCACCTTCTGATACAACACCTTTTGCTAATGCTTTAGTTGGTGATTTTATTGTGGTCACAGGTTCAGCTAATCCTGAAAACAATGGCACACATAAAATAACCACAAAGACTAATGCTTATACAGTAATAGTAGAATCTGAATCAGGTGGTTTAGTCACCGAAGCAGATGTAACAGGTTGTACGATAAAATCCAATCAAAAGGGTGCAACAGGTATAAATTTATCATCTAGTTCTAACAGTGCAACAGGCACAATACTTAAAGGTGACTATTTACAAATAACATCAAGTTCTACAGCAGGTGCTAATCCAGTTCAATACGTTATGGTGACTGAAGATGCTACATTGAATGTTAATGCAGGTGAAGATACTTATGGAGTTAAAATACAACCTAAGTTAAGAACAGCCATAACTGAAAATCATTTAGTAAGATTCGCAACTCCAAAAGGATTGTTTAGATTAACAACAAAAGATGTTGACTGGGATGCTGATAATATTTCTAACTATGGCATATCTTTTTCATGTATTGAGGTAGTTTAAATGTCTAATAGAGGTGGGATTGATAGTTCAATAACAAGCTACCTTGAAGCAGACCATCAACTATTATTCTTAGCAGTTGAAGCTGAATTTGATACAGAAACTATAAGAGTATGGTCAGGTGACTATGACCTAATAATTAATGGTGGAACATATACTGGTGTTGGAACTCTTTTATCTATCTCAAACATAGAAGATACCTTAGAACTTAAATCAAGTGGTTTATCTGTGGCTTTAGCAGGTATGGATACAACTGTTCTTGATTTAGCACTTACAGAAAATTATCAAAATAGATTTATCACAGTTTATCTAGGATACCTTTCAGGGGGAACAGACACTACTGTAGGCACTATGACTTTATTTAAAGGTCGTATGCAATCAATGGTGATAAATGATGACCCTAATGGTTCTACAATTACTGTAGATGCAGAAAATAGATTAATAGATTTACAAAGACCATCAAACCTAAGATACACCAAAGAATCACAACAATTTATAGATTCTACTGATACTTGTTTTAACAGGGTTCAATCTTTACAAGATAAAGAGATTGTATGGGGTAGGTCATCTTCCAACACTGGTGGTGGTACTGGTGGTGGCGGTGGTGGTGGTCGTGGCGGTGGTGGAACAACGAGAAGATTTTCAGAAAGATAATGATAAAGAAAGCAGACTGGAGTATAGAATTTGACCAATTTATAACCAAAAACAGGTTTAAAGGTTTTAAATGGGGTTCATGGGATTGTTGTAAGTTTTCTAATGCTTGTATAAAGGCTATGACAGGTGAAGATTTAATACCCAAAGAACTTAAATGGAAAAACGAAGCAGAAGCTATGAAATCAATAAAAGAATATGGCAAAACACTTGCTAAAAGTATTGAAAAGGCTTGTAAAGCAAAAGGTGTACAAAAAATAGACAAAGCCTTTATGCAAAAAGGTGATTTAGTGGTTTATAAAGAAGAATCAGAATTAGTTGGTATATCAGATGGTTTTAAGGTCTTATCACCTACAGATGACATGGTAATAGCTAAGCAAAATGTAGATATTATTTCTGTATGGAGAATACCTAATGGCTAAAGCAATCAAAGCAGCAGTAACTGTATTTGTCGTCACTTTTTTAGTAGTAACTGGTACAGCCTTTTTATTAGGTACAACAGCTGCAGCTTTAACTGGAATGACTGCTTTGCAAATTGCTTCAGCTTCAGCATTAAGTACTTTAGTTGGTGGCTTGATGTCAAAAGGCAACAATTCTGTTGCAGAAAACTTTGGTACTAAAGTAGCAACAAGAACAGCTACTGCACCAAGACAAATCATATATGGTAAAGCTAGAGTTGGTGGAACAATAACTCACATAGAAACTTCAGGCACAGATAACTATAAATTATCTATGATTGTTGTTCTTGCAGGACATGAAGTAGAAAGTTTAGAAGAAGTATTAATTAATGACACAAAATTAACAACAACAGTTAGTGGTGGCTTTAATTATGCTACTAATAGCAGATTTACTAACAGTGAGAATGAAAATAAATTTGGTGTAAGCAATTCTTTATTAAGATATAGATTTAAAGATGGTTCACAAACTACAGCAGATAGCACCATAACAAGTGCAACTTCTTTAGGTTCTACAGATAAATTTATAGGCATGGCTTATATGCTTATAGAAATGGTATTTGATTCAGAAGCCTTTGGTGGTGGTATTCCACCACTTGCTTTTGTTATTAAAGGTAAAAAAGTTTATGACCCAAGAACATCAACTACAGCTTGGTCAGATAATCCTGCTCTTTGTGTTAGAGATTATATAACCGACACAATCTATGGATTAAAAGCTACCTCAGATGAAGTTTTAGACACAACAGCATTAGGTGGTTTTTCAGCAGCAGCTAATACTTGTGATACAGCAGCTGGTGCAATAACAACAGCTACAGTTAATGGTGCTGTTTCAAACACACAAACTGTACAAATTGATTACGCAACATCAAACACTCTTATAGATATAGGTCAAACAGTATCAGGCACAGGAATATCAGGTTCACCAACTGTAATATCAAGAAGTGGTAATCTAGTGATTTTATCTTCAGCACAAACTATTGCTGATGGTGTAACTCTTACATTTAATGAGGAATTATATAAAGCTAATGGTATAACCAATATGGCAGCCGATGGAACTGGTGTTCTTGAAGGATTACTTAGTTCATGTGCAGGTAAGTTGTCATATATCAATGGTAAATTCGTGATGTTTGCAGGTGCTTCTGTTACTCCTGATATGACAATAACAGATGATAACTTGTTAGCACCTATTTCTGTGGCAACAAAAAATTCCAGTGGTGAAACTTTTAACACTGTTAAAGCTGTTTATGTTGATGGTAATAATAATTATGTAGCTACAGATTCTCCAGTTTACACAGATAGTACATTAATCGCTAACGACACCCCAAGCGGAGAATCACAAGCCAATTACAGAAAAACTTTAGAAATACAGTTGCCATTTACTGATACAACTACAATGGCACAAAGATTACAAAGAACTGCTTTATTACATTCAAGACAAGAGGTAAGTTTATCCGTGTTATGTAATATTGCTTTTATGCAATTACAACCTTTTGACTGGGTTTATATTACAAACGCAAGACTAGGATACACCAACAAAACTTTTGAAGTTTTAAGCACAAATTTAGAAGTAATAGAGTCAGATGACGTTCCAATTTTAGCCACAAGACTTAACCTTAAAGAGATTGATGCTTCAGTATATAGTTTTGCATCAAACACTTATACAGACCCAATAGACGAAGGCTCAAGCGTTTCTACAGGTAGTTTTAGCGTAACTGCACCAACAGGTTTATCTTTAACAGTAGATTTACAACTTGATTCAGCAACAAGCAAAGTAAATATAGATGCAAGTTGGACTAATAACCCTGACGACCTCATACAAGGTACTGAAATCTTGTATGGTACTGCTTCAGGTACTTATATAGGTTCGGTTTTAGTTGGTAAAGGAAAAACAAAGGCAGTTATACCAAACTTAATATCAAATAGCACTTATTATGTTGTAGCAAGACATTTTTCTAGTAACAATGTTTTTAGTGACAACACATCTGAACAAAGTGTTGGCACAGGGTTACCAGCAGCACCAGCAGCACCTACAAATTTATCAGCAACAACAGGCAAAGCCTTAGTTATAGGTTTAGAGTGGAATGCTCCTAGTAATAGTGATTTAAGAGCAGTTAAGGTTTATAGACATACATCTAGTTTTACACCAACAGATGATACATATTTAGTTTCAACAATCACATCAGAGCCAAGTGAAACACAAAAAATCACTTTTGGTTTAGAAGATGGTTTAACAGCAGGTACTACTTATCATTTTGCAGTTAGGGCTATCAATTTTTCAGGTACACATTCTACTTTTACTAGCACTACAACAGGAAGTTTCACATTAGTAGATGTAGGTGATATTGATTTACCTGATTTTTCAGGTTACTTCCATAAAGAAGGCAATACAACTACAGCATTAACTTCATCACAATTTAATACAGAATATGGAAGAACGCCTTTAAATGATGACATTTTAGTTATGGTCAATACAAGTGCTTCTCCAAAAGTTTCAAAGGCTTATAAATGGAATGGTTCTGCTTTTGTAGAAATAACTAATTTTACAACAGGTGATTTAGTTGTAGATGGAACTATTGCAGGTGACAAGATTATTGCAGGTGATATTTCTGCTGACAGGGTTGATGCAGACTTTGTTAGCACATTAAACCTATTAACAACCAGTGCAACTGTCACTAATAATATAACTATAGGTACTGGTAACAATGTTTTTAAAGCTGAAACTGGTGTTGGTATACAACTTGGTCATGCAACATTTGGGTCAGCACCATTTAGAGTAACAGAGGGTGGAGCATTAACAGCTACTAATGCCACAATAACAGGTGAAGTTAATGCAACTAGTGGTACGTTTAATGGTTCTATAGCAATTGGTTCAGGTAATAGTATTTTTAAAGCTGATTCAAATGGAATTTATCTTGGTAACGCTACTTTCAGTTCAGCACCTTTTAGAGTTACACCAGCAGGTGATGTTACTGCGACTAGTGCAACGATTACAGGGACACTTACCTTAACAAACATAGATGGTACTACTGTAACTTATACTGGTGGTACTCTTGGTGTAGGAACAATTGGTAGTGGTAATCTTGGTGACAGTGCAATATTTCCAGCAACTTTAAGATATGAAAGAACTAACTCAACTTCAGCACCTTCAAATTCAGAATTTAACACAGCATTCGGTAGAAATCCAAAAGCTAATGATATTGTTGTTGTTGTAAGAACAGACAACAATTCACAAGTTGCTTATAAACACAATGGCACTGCTTTTGCAGTAATAAATAATTATATTGATGGAGATTTAATTGTTGATGGAACTATTACAGCAACCCAAATTGAGGGTAACACCATTACAGCTAATGAAATTGCAACAGGAACATTAACTTCTGCTTCAGGTGTATTTGGTTCTATAAGTGCCAGTGATATTGATACAGGCACACTTAATGCAGCTAATGTAACGATAAGTGGTGGAGATGTAACTATTAATAGTTCAGGTATCACAATTAATGGTTCTTCATCATCTATTAATTTAGGTTCAGGTGCATTTACTGTATCTTCAGCAGGTGTTATGACTGCAACTGGTGCTACTATTTCAGGTAACTTAACAGCTACATCTTTAAATGTTACAGGAGCAACAGTAACAGGCACTTTAGATGCTAGTACGATTACTTTAGATGGTGACCCATTAGATGATTTATTTGGTGTTGCGGGTTCAGGAAGTGCAAAAACTTTATCTATTGGACATGATGTCAAAAATCAGCTTAAAGTTGATGGCACACAAATGATTTATACAGCATATGACAGCTTACAGTCAGATGGTGATGATGCTCTTATAATGAATCACAGTTCTGCTGAATTTTATCCAGCAACACAATCTGCTGGTTGGCATACAACTACAATATATGCAGGTGATGAAAGTGTAGCAGGTGGAATATTAACAGATAGAATTACAGTTGATGCTACAGCCACAGGTTTAAATTCAAGTTATCAATTTTATGTTAATGGTGATTCTTATTTTGATGATGATGCACAAATAGATTCTTTAGGTGTTGGAACAGCAGCTTCAGGTACAACAGGTGAAATAAGAGCTACTAATAATATAACAGCTTATTATTCAGATGAAAGATTAAAAGATTTCAAAGGTAAAATTAATAATGCTTTAGAAAAAGTATCTAAATTAAATGGTTATTACTTTACTGAGAATGCAAAAGCAAAAGAATTAGGTTTTAAAAATGATAATTTACAAGTTGGTGTTAATGCTCAAGAAGTAGAAAAAGTATTACCTGAAATAGTCACTGAAGCACCAATAGATTCTAAATATAAAACAGTATGGTATGACAAATTAGTGCCATTATTAATTGAAGCAATTAAAGAGCAGCAAATTAAAATAGAAGAATTAGAGAAGAGGATAGATAATGACACTAGCAAGTAGTGGAACTATGTCTATTGGTGGTACTACAACTGATAGGTCTATTAATTTAGAACTAGGTAGGAGTGCTACAGCTACTTCATCTATGGGTGAAACTGATTTAAGAAGTTTAGCAGGTGTATCTTCAGGTGCTATTTCAATGTCTAATTTTTATGGTGCTTCTTTATATGATTGGACTACTACAATAACTGTAGGTTCGCTAACATTTTTTGGTCAATCTTATGTGGGTTATGCTCCTAATATAGGTGGCAATCAAGTTGGCTCAACCACTGATACCTCATGTGATTTATATAGCCCAGCACCTACTTGGGGTTTTTATCATGTAAATAATGGTAATGCTGTCTTTTATGTTTATAGCACAACAGCAACTCCAACAGGTAATGCAGGATGGACTACTGTTGACGTTTATGTTGGTCAACAGAACACAAGTGGTTCTCCTAATGCTTCTATTAATAGAACCAGTGCAAGTTATTCAACTTTTACAGGTGTAAGATTTTGGGATTTAGGTAGCACTTTATTTAGCATAAGCTCAGTTTATGTAACTTTAGGTTTTAAATAATGAATTATCAAATAGTACAAAGAGAAGAAGATAATTTTATAAAGTTTTATGTAGCTACTAAAGATGATGGTACTACATACGAAGTTCCATGTATTTTAGATGGTAATGGTGATGTTGATACGACAGCAACACAAAACAAGATGGATTCACATATAATAGAATCTGATTTATTAATGTCTTATTTAGGAGAATAAAAATGGCAATAAAATTAACAAGAACAGTACAAAGGATTGAAGTTTATCCTTTAGCAGATGCTTTAGTACAAACTGTTGCAGGAGCTATTTGGGCATAAATTGTGGATTCAGCAATTCAAGTCATTCAAGAGGTAGGTTTTCCAATAGCAGCAGCAATTGGTTTAGGTTGGTTTATATACAAACTAATTATGCGTATTGTAGATGGCATGGAAACCAAACTTGATAATGTTGATGAAAAAGTAGAATCACAGATAGCAGCTATTGAAGAACGACTTGGTACAAAACTTGACTCACAACACGGAATACTTGTAGCATTAATTGATAGAGTGCGAAGTTTAGATAATGAAATCATAAGACAAGACACCCTCATTAAAACTATTCTAGGCGTACCACAGTTAATAGACAGCAGTAAAATAGCAAAGGCGGATAGAGATGACCAAAGAAAAGATTAAGAAAAAAAGAGGTAGACCAAGCAAGGCAGACCTTGAAAAACTAAAATCTGAACAAGAAAAAGATTTTGTTATTAAAATAGTTGTACTAATTGGATTGGTATTAATCTTAGGAATTTTTACTCAACAGCTTTTGGGAGACCAAATAGTCCATAAGTTTAAATCACCATCTTTTAGTGGCATCAATACCAGTTCACATTATTTGACTATTGAAAATCAAGAGTTCAATAGGAAGATGACAATCAAAGAAGAAATCAAAGCCTTACAAGAACAAATAGAAAGAGATAAAGAAAATACAACATTAGCTAGATTTATGCGTAATTTAGAGTCACGTATCTATGCTCAACTATCAAGACAACTTGTTGATAATCTTTTTGGAGAAACGCCACAAACTGAAGGTACTATAGAACTTGAAGGTAATACTATAGAATATACATCTGATGGACAATTTATAACACTTAAAATAACTGATGCAGATGGCAATATCACAGAAATCACATTACCTATTGGTTCTTTTACTTTCTAGTTGTTCCATTAACAGTGTCATTGAGGACACGCAACAGATAAGATTCCAACATAAAAGCAAAGATAAACCTAGTATCTTTTCTTTACAGTCACAAGATTTATTAAACGTTCAAGCACCACAAACAAAACCAGTAGTTGCTGTATATCCAACTGCTTTTACAGACCAAACAGGACAAAGAAAGAGCAACAGTGAGTTTGCTTTATTTTCTAGTGCTATTACCCAAGCACCAAGCAATCTATTAATAAGAGCATTGAAACACGCAAGTAATGGTGAATTTTTTAGGGTTGTTGAAAGGGTTGGTTTGGATAACTTAACAAAAGAAAGACAAATTATAAGAAGTACAAGAGAAGAATTAGAAGATAAAAAAACTATAATGCCTTTGTTATTTGCAGGTGTATTGCTAGAAGGTGCTGTTGTATCGTATGATAGTAATCTAATCACAGGTGGTGCAGGAGCAAGGTATTTAGGAATAGGCTCAAGTGTACAGTATCGTGAAGATACAATCACTGTAAGCCTTAGAATGGTTTCTGTAGCTACTGGTGAAATACTAGTAGAAGTTATGTCTAGTAAGACTATACTTAGCTATGGACAGTCACAAGATGTGTTTAAATTCATAGAAATGGGTACTGAGTTAGTTGAAGTGGAATTTGGTGTTTCACGGAACGAGAGTACAACTATAGCCTTAATGAAAGCTATAGAAGGTGCTGTATTAGAACTTATTATTATCGGTTACGATAAAGGGTACTGGAAATATGAAGAAAATGAAATTAATGAGCCTGTTTGTGATGATGAGTGCGTTGCAAACATACGCGGATAACGAAATTTATGTAGACCAAAGCGGTAATACTGCTTCCATAGATTTAGAGCAACTTGGTAGCTCTAACCTTATTGGTGGTAGTTCTGCTGTATCAGGAACTATGACTGCTCTTGACCTTGATGGTATTAGTATGACTTTAGATATTAATCAGATTGGTTCAAGCAATATCTTTAGGTCAGATGCTATTGATGGTGATAACTTTACTGGATTCTTTGAGTTTGATGGTGATAGTAATGTTATGGATATCTTATTAAATAGCACTGGTCTTATAAGTGCAGATTACATAAATCTATATTTAGATGTTACTGGTAGTAGTAATGAATTTGATTTAGAAATAGCAGAAAATGCTGATTCATCTTATCTTGATTTAGACTGGACAATCTTAGGTGATTCTAATGAATTAAATTTTGATATTGATTATGCTAATGCTATTAATTTTCTAGATATCAATGGTGGTTCAAACACTATCAACTTTACAGCTAGTGGATATTCAGGAAACACATCATCTGATTCAGGATATTTTTATATGGATTTAGATGGTAGCAGTAACACATTTAACATCATACAATCATCAACACTTGCAAGGGATTGGTTAAAAATTGAAACTTCTACTTCTAACTCTAATATTTGTATCACTCAAAATGATGGGGGAACAGCAACAGGTTGTTGATATAGGTGATATATCAGAACTAAATGGTGTTGCACGAATATTAAGAGATGAACCATTACAAGCTGAATTAAACCTCGGCATACAAAGTAATGATGAAGCCATAACTACTAATGGTCGTATGGCTATTACCTTTCTTGATGATTCAACAGTTAGATTAACAGAACACTCTGAATTACTAATTGACGAATATATCTATGACCCTGACCCATCTAAATCTAAGATGGCACTTACCTTTGGATTAGGAACAGCAAGGTTTATAACAGGCAATCTAAACAGAATTGATAAACAAAACATACAACTTAAAACACCCACAGCAAATATAGCGATAAGAGGAACAGACTTCACAGCTACTGTAGACGAGCTAGGGCGTAGTTTAATTATATTGTTGCCTGATGCTTATGGACTATCTAGCGGTGAAATAGAAGTCATTACAGCTACTGGTAGCGTACTTTTAAATAAACCTTTTCAAGCTACAACAGTTTCAGTATTTGAGAACGCACCAAGCAAACCAGTTATCTTAGATTTAACATTAGACCTTATAGATAATATGTTGATTGTTACACCACCTGAAGAACAAATTATTGAAGGTGAAGAAGTTGTAGTGCAAAAGAAAAACATCTTAGACTTTGATGATTTAGATATAGATTACTTAGAAGAAGATTTTTTAAAAGAAGACAAATTAGAGTTTACAGAACTAGATATAAATTATCTTGATGTAAACTTCCTAGAAGATTTATTAGATGTTATAGATGCTTTAGAAGTTGTAAAAGAAGAAGATGCTTTAGAACAAGATGCTATATCTACAAATATAAAAGGCACAAGGTTTGGTCAAGATTTAGATACACAAATAACAACTTTTTATACTGCTGAAAAATTAACTCTGCTTAGAAGCGTAGAAAGTACAGCAAGAATAGATATAGATGGTAGTGCAAGTTATACTGTTATCTTTATCCAAAATGGTGTGTCAAACATAGTCACGATTAATGGTGGTGAAGGTAGCACAATCAAAATAACCCAAGAAAATTAATTTAATTAATATTCCAAAATGGGTTTACATTCCTGTAAAAATCATTATACTAAGTTATATAAATTGATAAAACGCTTTAAAAAGCAGGGAAAATAAAATGAGAAACCTAGACGAAATCAAAAACAAAATAGCAAACTATGACTATATGTCATATGAGCAATATAAGAATCTAAAAGAAGAAATCTTTTCTTTAGATGACGATTCCATATCAGAACTTTATGGAACAACTATGGAAAGAATAGATGAAAACGAAACAGAATTATATTTCTTAGAACTTGAATTAGAAGAAAGAAATATAAAACATTGGTATGCAAGAACTAAATACTTCAAAAAACTTTACAGCGATGTTTCAGACTATATGCTTGATTTGTTTGAAAAAGAAATGGAAAAACCAATTGAACAAAAACTTGCTGAAGACAGCACAGAACTCGTACAAAATTATTTAGAGGTTTTAGAGACTTATGAAGGCGATATGTTAAAGCCTGAGGTTGTACAAAAACATATTCAAATATGTAAAGAAGTTTTATCATCAAGAGGTTTATAAAAACCTCACTTAATTCAAGGCTCTTAATTGAGCCTTTTTTTGTGCTATTATTTTGTGATGAAAATATTTCTGCTACCGATAATAATTCTATTATCACTCCCACTTATATTCCAAAGCACACCAACTGAAATATTAAAATTTAAAACCTTTGATACCTTTGTAAAAAAATATGAGCCATCAGGTAACTTTGTAATATTAAATATTACAGAAGAAGATGTAGAAAATGAAGGTGGTTATCCTTTTCCAAGAAGAAGATTAGCAGAGATACAAGTAGACCTTATCAATAAAGGTGCTATTGGTGTTGGTTGGGTAATATCTTTTCCACAAGCAGACAGAATGGGTGGTGATGAAGTCTTTGCTACAACACTAGGTTATGTACCTTCTGTTATAGCGATGTTTGAAGATGGCAAAAATAAATACCCAAAAGCTACTGGAACTGTTGTCAAGGGCAATCATGTTGATGGTATAGTATCTATGGGAGTTAAGGAAAACCTGAACACTCTAGCAGATAATACATTACAGGGATTAGCCATTGCTCCCACCGAAGTTGACCAACTTGTTAGAAGAATCCCATTACTTGTCAGCACACCTGAAAAAGATTGGATTCCATCATTCGGCACACAAATTTATAAAGCATTGTTTGATGTTAGAACCTACATTATAAAAACTGGTGATAATGGTATAGAGGAAATATCAATCAGAGGAATACCACCAGTCAAAACAGATAGTCTTGGTCGTAAGTGGATTAGTTGGGTAGATACACCACAAACAGATTTAAAAGAAATGAATGTAGCAGGTAAGTTCGTGTTTGTGGGTGTCACTGCTAATGGTGTGATGCCACAGATAGCAACACCTGTTGGATTATTAGAACCGCACAAGATTCAAACAGCTTTAGCAGAATCAATATTAATTCAAGATAGTCCTTACATACCTGATTGGGCATTAGCTGTAGAAATGCTTATATTTATTGTGTCAGTAAGCCTTATATGGCTTGTATTAAACGCTTTAGGCATAACATGGGGTTTAGTATTAGGTTTAGGAATAATGTTATCAACAGCTTATACAGGATATGAACTTATCCACAGGGGTTTATTAATTGATGTTACATGGACATTAATATCACAGTTTATAACTGGTTCTATAGCTTTCTACCTAAGATTTAGAGAACAATTTAAACTCAGATTACAAATTAAAAAACAATTTGAACATTATCTTGACCCAAGACAAGTTAAACAATTACAAAAGAATCCTGAACTTTTAAAACTTGGTGGCGAAAAAAGATACGCAACATTTTTATTTACAGATGTTCGTGGGTTTACAGCTTTATCAGAATCATTAGAACCTGAACAGGTGACTTACATAATGAATCAAGCTCTAACTGCTCAACAAAAAGCAGTACAAAAACATGGCGGTATGGTAGATAAGTATATTGGTGATGCAATGATGGCTATATTCAATGCACCTCTTGATTTAGAAAACCATGAAACAAAGGCGTTGGCTTGTGCTATGGATATACAAAAAAATATGGAAGAACTAAATTATGTTCTTGTAGATAAAGGAATTAAACCAGTCACTATAGGCATAGGAATCAATACAGGATATGCAGTTATAGGGAATATGGGTAGTAAAAATAGATTTGATTACACAGCTATTGGTGATGCGGTTAATGTTGCTGCTAGACTAGAATCAGGTACAAAAGCAGCAGGTGTAGATTTGCTTATTGGTCAAACCACAGAAAATGCGATAGAATTTGATTTGATACCTTTAGACCCAATTGAAGCTAAAGGTAAAAGCGAAAAATTACAGGTGTATACATGGGATTTAAGTTATCAATAATACTAGGCGGTTTATTGCTAGTAACTGCTAGTGGTTCATTTTGGTATATTGATAGACTACAAGACAATATCTCTACACTCAAAGGCAATCAAATAGCCCTAGAACAATCCATAGCACAACAAAACGAATCAATTAAAACTTATCTTGCCAACCAAGAGAAGGCACAAAAGCAGATACAAGCAATAGAAAAAGAAAAACAGGAAGCAGTAAGAGAAGTAAACAAACTACGAACAACCTTTGCAAAACATGATTTAGATAATTTAGCATTGAGCAAACCTAAGTTAATAGAAAATATTGTGAACAAGGGAACTAAAAAAGTCAAAGAAGAAATAATAGCCTTAACAGACCCAAACCAGTTTGATGATGAAAGTTAAAACCATAATATTAATATCATGTCTTTTTGTTATTGCAAACTGTTCTATGATGCCCACTGCTAAACCTGTTGAGGTTGTAACGATTGCAGAGCCAGTTCCTTTATACCATCCACCTTTACCCCTAGAAGTTGGATTGGTTGATATTGACTGGGAAATATTAACTCCTGATTTAATGAAAGAGTACCTAGAAGATTATGAGAATGGCTCTGCTCCTGCCATTGCTTATTACTCATTAACCAGTAAAGAATACGAAAACCTATCTATGAATATGGCAGAAATCAAAAGATATTTAAGAGATACTTTATCAATTGTTAAATATTATAGAGATTATGACAAAGAAGATAATCAAGAAGAAAAGGTGTCAGAGAACAAATAATTTGATAGACTTTAATTTCATTCATTATTAGGAGATTAATATGATGGGAATGATAGGAGAATGGTTAGGAATAATTACAGGTGTTGTATGCGGTGCATCAATTATCTGTGCTTTGACTCCTACACCTAAAGATGATGCAATGATTGCTAAGTTATACAAACTTATTGAATTACTTGCACTCAACATTGGCAAAGCTAAACAAAAGTAGTTAGCTATGTCTGAATCAGTCACGCCATTCGTATACAACGCTATACTAGAAAGGGTAGTAGATGGAGACACCATAGATGTGACTCTTGATTTAGGCTTTGATGTCAAACTCCACAAACAAAGAGTGCGATTAGCAGGAATTGATACTCCTGAATCACGCACAAGAAATTTAGAAGAGAAAGCACTAGGTTTAAAAGCAAAAGAAAGACTTATAGAACTATGTGTTGGTGCTTTGAAAGTTCAATCACTTGGAAAAGGAAAATATGGAAGAATCCTAGGAATACCTTATGATGAAAATAATAAAAGCATTTGTCAGATTCTTATTGAAGAAGGACACGCAGTTGAATACTGGGGTGGCACAAAGAAAGCCAAAGTCCGAGAAGATGGCACATGGGGAGAATAATATGAAGATATCACAAGAAGGAATCGCACTTATTAAGAAGTTTGAAGGGTGCAAATTAGAAAGTTATTTATGTGCTGCTAATGTACCTACCATTGGTTATGGCTCAACTAAAGGTGTAGAAATGGGCATGACCATATCACAAGAACGAGCAGAAGAATTATTACTAGAAGATTTAGAAGTTTATGAAGATGCTGTCAATAAAGCAGTAGAGCTTCCATTACATCAACACCAGTTTGATGCATTAGTATCTTGGACATTTAATCTTGGTGGTGCAAATTTAAACGCTTCAACTATGTTAAAAGTTTTAAATCAAGGTGCGTATGAAGATGTGCCTTATCAGATGAAACGATGGAACAAAGCAGGTGGCAAAGTTCTTGAAGGATTAACAAGAAGAAGATTAGCAGAATCATTATTGTTTCAAGGACATGATTGGTCAAAAGTTTAATATGGAAATAGTGATTATTGAAGATTTAAAAAGATTTTGGGCATGGCTTAGCCATAAATGGTTATTGATACAACACAAAGTAATAATTTTTTACCGACATGGGGTTTTCAACGAGGAAGACATGGTATGGTTTGATGAATTAGATGTTGTAAATATGTCAGTTGATGAAGTTTTAGAGTTAGAAAAGGATATAAAAAAAGGTAATGTTATTGTTGATAAAGGTAGATTTTTTGTTCCTGTATGTGATGATGACAAATAAACTGAAATGGCATTAAGTAAAACACAGACCAAAAGATTAGGTGGAATATTAACAGTCATGTTTGGTGATGATATACCAAGTGACTTATTGACATCTTTAATCACAGAAGGATATATAAAAGTTGAAGGTCAAAAATATAATCTTACTGAAAAAGGACTAGATGAAAAGAATCGTCTTTGTACTTTAGCAGGTCTAAATATTATGTATTCTTCAGAAAAAAAATCTAGTTAATAGAATTTTCATATCTTGCCTTTTCAAGACTAGCCTTTTCATAAAGTTCAATTAAGTCTGCAAATATTTTCATGCTATCATCTTTATCTAAGTTTTTAAGCATATATTCCAGTCTATTATTATCTTTATGATTAAGTTCTTTGTTTTTTTTCAAAAACCTTAAAGACTTTTTGATAAATTCAATATATGCTTTACTAAATGTTTTAACAAATATCATTATTAATTTACAAAAACTTTGTTCTCTATTTTTTTAAATCCCCACATTTTACTAAATGTTGCTTCAGCATTATCTATGTCAAGTTTTGGTTCTTTATAAATTTCTCTTTCAATACAATTAGCAACATACCATCTTTCAAAATTTACACTATATGGTGCTTCATCATCATATAAAAATTCATTCATTTTTTACTCCCCTTTTCATTTAAAATTTCATTTAATCTTTGTAATAACATTTTATGTTGTTCATAATTTAGCACTGAATCTTCATGCATTTCAACTATACTTTTGTGAACTTCAATAGCCATCTGATGTATTTGTTCATCGTGGCTTAATTCTTTTTTCCTGTAATCGTCTATATTAACTACTTTGTTCATCTTTATTTTTAATCATATCGTTATGCATATTTAACCAGTCAATATCAACTTCATCTTTTTTATCATCAAAGTAATACAAAAAATATTCAACTGTGTTTCTCCACATTCTATCAATAAATTTATCTAGTTTTTTAAGTAGTTTTTTCATGATTTAAATTATCCTTACACATTTTTATTGTCTCTGTTAAGTAATATAACTCTTTGGCATTAAATCTTTTTTCATCAAGTATTTTTTTTGCCTTATCTAAGATAATTATAATAAGTTCATTCATTTTATCTTTAGCTACTGCTTTTGAAAAATATAATTTATACGTGATAATTCTGTATTCTTCTCTTTGTTGTTTCCAATTATCTTTAGAAGAATGTCTGTAAACAGTTGCAGATGGCATATTATATTTTTTAATAAGTGAATCTAAAGAAATATTACCTGTAATATATTCCTGTTTTATTGCGTCTAATCTTTTTCTATTTTTAATCATTTTGATTATAGTTGTCTGCTTCTTCTTGTTCCTTGTACTTAATATATGCGTTTAAAACACTCTCAGGAGTCTCACCTAGCGTTTTGTTATAGAGTCTACGCTTTTGTATTATGTTGATTAATTCGTTCTTAGAACGCATATAATCCCATACTTCCATTTCACCTAGTTCGTCATTAAGTTCTTGTACTTGTTCTTTTGTGTGCATGATTACTCCTGTAATTGTTTTCTAGCTACTCTATGCGAGTCAGCACTTATTATTTTAGTTTCAAAACCTTGTTTTTTGAATTTAGTTTCTTGGTCGTCAATAAGACCATATTGTTGAGAACGCATCCTTTCAAACCAGTCATTGATTCCTGCAGATGGATTTTTTACATATAAGTAAAAAGTTTTTAGTTTTTGATTGCCTACTATCTTATTCATCTTCGTACCTTTGAATACTTAAAATACTATGATTAATATAGTTGTCTGTTAATCTTTCTAAATCGGTTTCTGTAAATGTAGTTTGTTTTAGAAGATTTGTTTTCAAGAATTTATCAGAATTGTTTCTTGCATATATTAATGCTAAATCAATTAGTGATTTTGCATTTTGTTGGTCAATAGTCATATTTATTTTTTTCATTTTATTCTCCTTTATCATTTTATTTTTCCTTACTCTGTGAGTATCAATTTATTATGTAATAAGTATAACCCCATAATGGAATATGTGCAAGTATTATTTATTTTATTTTTAGAAGGGTAAATCATCATCATTTTCATCAATCCAATCAGGGTTCTTGTTCCATAATTGTTCAGCATATTCTTGACCTGCTGTTTCTTTGAAACCATAGTGCTTTAAAAATTTAAACTCATTACCAAACTTAGTGTGTAACTGTGCGTGATGAAATCTACATAAGGGTATGCACTCTGAATCGTGTGCTTTTAATCCAAACCCTCTGTGACCACTTACAGGTTTTAATAAATGATGTGCTTCTATATTTCCTTGACAACTAATAAACCCTGACCTGCTTATAAAACAAGGCAGGGTTCTAATCCAAGCTAGATGCTTTTGGTTGACAATTCTTTTGCTCATAGAAACATATCGGTTTTACTAAACATATAAATGTTTATATCTCTTTTGCTTGTTTGTTTCCATGTGTTTCTACTACTAATGCCTTTTCTTTGTCCAACTTTTTGCCAACCCATAGCTTTCCAAAAAACATTACTTTCTAAATCATTTGCACATCCACATGACCAATTAAAGGTATAAATAGATTCTCCATAATTAATTACTGAATCTAAAAGAAGTCTACCTCTTTGCAACATACGAGCATCTGACTGTAAACAAATCTGTGCAATCTTACCTTGTCTTGTCATTACATTTCTATATTGATGACCAAAACTGGCTAAACAGAAACCAACTAAATCACCATTACATTCACAGACAAACAATTTATCATTACAAATTAAACTCCATCTTTTACCAGTTTTGACTCCTGTAACAGCAGATTTATATGCAGGATTGGGTATAAATCCTAATGATTTACTTTCAAGTTTACTTAAATGGTTTATATATTTTAAATCATCTTCTGTAGCAAATCTTATTATTCCTAAGTCCTGCATACTGCATATCTAAAAAGGCATATCGTCTTCTACTTCCTCATTTGGGAAGTAAGATTCAGATTCTTCTTTTTTAATAGCATCAACCAATCCACAAGATAAAGTTTTAGTTCCTGCTTCTTCATTGATGTTAACCCATCCACCAAACTTTTGACTGACTGTAGTTCCATTTCCTAGGTCTACAGTTACTGGTCCACCGATGTCAGGTGCTTTTTCTCCTGCATTGCCATCTTTTAAATATAGCAATCCTACTGACTGTACTAACTCATACTTGTCGTTTGGATTTCCGTATTTATCTTTCATGGTTGTTTTTAAGATTGAATAATATTTATCCACACCTTTTTCATTTTCATCATAAGGGTCTTTCTTGTGATGTATAGAACCTTTCCAAATAACCTTAGAGTTGTTATCTTTCCACATAGTTCCCTTTCTATCTTTTTTTACATATTCTGCCACTTTATTCTCCTTTTAAATTAAATTTATATTCATAACCTTTAGAGTTATGCCTTTTTCTTTTTATTACAATCTCGCCATATCTAGGTAAGTCATATAATTCTCTGCATCTGTCTTTACGCATATTTCTTATACAAGCAGAAATAGTGTTCTCTCCGTAGAATCTTTTTCTACGAGCATACTCTTCTCCATACCATCCTGCATAAGCATTGACAATCTTCTGCTGTATCTCATGGAACATTAGCCAGTTGTTTTTCAAGTATCCTGCTCTTAGGGTCATAAATACACAGTCATCAACTGTGTATTTATTCCTAGACTTCTTTTCTATGCTTCTTGGTACTTCCATTAGAAATTACCTTCGTCTTGTGTTGTTACTGGTGCTTCATTGACTGATGCTTTAACAACCTTTGGTTTGTTTCTTTGCATCGCAGCTTCTGCATCATCGTCCTCTTTTCTAGTTGCAACACCACACGCCATTAATAAAGAATATCTTTTAGCGTAGCTTAGTGCTGAACCATATGCTTGTGGGTCTTGTTTAGCAGCAGGGATTGTTACCTTGCCTGATGAAAGACTGCCACCATGACCATGAAATATCGTCTCTACACACACACCATTATCAGAATCATGTGCAACTTGCTGAAGTAATATCCCATTATCATTTAAAGGTTTCTTAACAGAATCAATCACTTCTTTTAAACTAGCGTAGTCGCTTTTAAAGAAAGGATTGTTTGCATCCTGCACCACATGGTCAATTTCTTGTTGTGCTTTGACCAAAGCATTTATCAACGTATCTGTTGGTTTCATTTTATTCTCCATAATTCTTTAGCGACCTGTATGCTACTGTTATCCCACATAAACGAAGTCATGTCAGGGTAGAACTGGTCAACCAAAGAGTTAATATTATTATTTTGTAAAAGGTTCATCATTGCTGATGCAACCCTGTACACCTCATTTAATCTCATGTCTATATCGTCTACCTCAAAGGTTATGACCTCTGCTTTCGTTTTGGTCACATAGAGATAATCGGCATAGGCACGATTTTTTTCCAACGCAGTAGCATAAATTGCTATCTGCCTTTGAACTTGTGGGGTCAATGCTGATGGTCTTTTTGCAGTAGTCTTTATATCTCTAATGCAATCATCATATTCCATATCAACAAACCCTAGAACTGGTATGGGCAGGTCATCAAACTCTAGTTCTACTTTCTTTTGATAACTTACAGGCTCACCTAAATTTTCATAAAAGGGTAAACCTACCTCTAAATACTTTTCTATATTGTTATATTCTGTCTCTGCTTTTTCTTGGTCAAATACATTGCCTTGTTTCTTTTCATAATTCATCAATGCTTTAAATTCTTTTTGTGCTTCTGCAACTGATGTCTTGTTACCAATTGCATGGTCAATAACTGTTCCTCTTAACATTGCAGGATTCGTTGGTGATTTATGTTTTGCTAAATACCTGACTATGAATAAAGGTATATCTTGCATAAATAGATTTATAGAACTTGCTGAAAGGTGTTCTATGTCAAATTGGTCAAATGGATTGTTACTATTCATTTTATATCCTCATTTTATTACTTAATGGATTAGTATACACCCTTTTTGGAATATTAGTAGTCCACATTGCAAATTATTTCTTGTTCTTTTCTGCCATCAAGATATGAGAGTATCTGTGACTTAGATATATCTTTTGTGAACACCTGATACCCTTTATTAAATCTGTTGGCAAACCATTCTGCTGTTTCTTTGCTTAGACTCCATGATAATCCTTTGTCGTCTGTGCCACCTCTGTAGATTGTTACTGTGTCAGGTAGATTGTCATAGACCTCTCTTTCTTTATCGTTCATCATCATCTGTGGTTCACTAAACTCTAAGGTCAATAGCTCAATCCAAGTATCAAGATTTTCATAGACGTTTTCTGTGTCTTGCCATAACCAAGATATTAGATTCCAGTATTCTTCTTTAGTTGGTTGCCACCAATCTTGTAGAACCTCTTGAGTTGATGTAACTCTGTAAGGTCTTTCAATAAGAAAGATAAGAGATTCTATATCCTGTTGCTCGTAATACTTTTGGAACTTCTCTTTTTTAAATTCGTATGAATCATTAATCATATCGTTTAAAAATGGATGCCCTGTATAAGTACCTACATACAATGGATGATGAACCATCTGCAAACCACTGTTGAGTTTAACAATGTTGTTTTGCAGGTCTTTGTGAAGTGTTGATTCTGTCATTTTATGTTTTCAATTTATTTGTGTTAATTTATAAAAAGCAGTATAATCCATAATGGATTTCATATCAATATAAAATATAGAAAAGGTGAAAGAATGAAATTAAAAGAATATTTAAGTGAAAACGAATTAACACAAGATAAATTCATAAGAGAGATGGAAAAAGAAACTGGACATAGATTGTCTCAGGGCGGTCTTTCAAAATATATTTTAGAATCTCGTATACCAAGAAAAGCAGAAATGATTGCTATTCATAAATTTACAAAGGGTGCGGTTCAACCAAACGATTTTTATTTAGTCAAATAGCAAGGTCTTTATACCAGTCATCATTAGATGACTTTTTCTCCTCAGGAGTTTTAATCTCTTGCATCTGATAATCCTCGTAATCAAGGAATCTTTTTTGTGAGAGCCACGTTGAGCAATGTGGTATATATTTTTTGTCAGTGCCTTTGATTTCTAAATCATTTAGATATCTTTCTAGGTAAAGCATAATTTTATTTGCTTTAAATTTTCTTGTAACAATCTTGTACTTGATTAAAGACAATGCTTTGTTTTCTTTTCTTGGATACAGCTTCCAAAACTTTTTAAAATCATCATTTATATCTTTCGTATCATCTTTAGGTTCATCTTTAGTATTGGGTGGGGTGGAGGCAAGGGGGGTGGGGGTCTGTAGACCCATAGGGGGGTTATCCGCACCCCCAAGGGTCATGAAGTATCTGTTTGATGTATTACCACCATCTTTATTAAATCTTTTTTGTATTTTTAAAAGTCCAAGGTCTTCAAACTCTTTAACAATTTTTGCAATGTGTTTTGTATCTTTTAAACCTGCAAGTTTTGCAATGTGTGAATAACTTGGGTAACAACTGTTTTCATCATCACAGTAATTGGCTAGTAGTATTAGTATTAATCTCTTAGTTGGTGTTTGACCTTCAAACTGAATCTTTAGTGCTTTGTTAAGACATTCTATGGACATTCTTTCCTCTCTTTTATAAATGGTTGTTTAAGATAATATGCAGATAAAAATGTGTCAATACAAAATGGATTATAAATGCTATAATTTATAATATATTTTTTTTAAGTTAAAATAATGTGAGGAGTTCCTATGAATATAACAGANGTTAAAATTGANGATATNACACCCTACCACGATAATCCTCGTGTAAACACAGATGCAATTAATGTTGTNAAGAAATCNTTNTCAGAGTTTGGTTTTCAACAACCATTAGTACTTGATAAAAATAATGTGATAATTGTAGGTCATACAAGATTTGCTGCTGCAAAAGAACTGGGTTTTGAAAGTGTGCCGTGTTATGTAGCAGACAATTTATCTGAAGATAAAATCAAAGCATATAGAATTATGGATAATAAATCTGCAGAGTATGCTTCTTGGAACTATGGGTTATTAACAAAAGAAATAACTGATTTATTAGAAAATGATTATGACTTAGAGTTCACAGGCTTCACTGATGTTGAACTTGAGGATATGGGTTTTGACATGAACCTTGAATCATTTGTAGAGGAACCTCAATCTGATGAAGATGTTATACCTGAAATAGATGAAGATAAACCGCCAATATCTAAAATGGGTGATGTTTGGATATTAGGTAATCACAGACTTTTGTGTGGAGATAGCACCTCTATAGATGATGTTGAAAAGCTAATGAATAAAGAACGTGCCGATATGATATTTACTGACCCACCTTGGAATGTTAACTATGGAGCAACAGACCATCCAACATGGAAACAAAGAACAATATTAAATGACCATATGCCTGAAGATGAATGGGCAGATTTTGTGATGGGATTTTGCACATCACTAAAGATAGCAAGTAAAGGTGGATGCATGATTTATTTAGTTATGTCCGCTCAAGAATGGGCAATTGTGGACAAAACATTAAGAGATAATGGTTTTCATTGGTCTAGCACAATTATATGGGCAAAGGATGCACTTGTTATATCAAGAAAAGATTATCATACACAATATGAGCCAATATGGTATGGGTGGAATGCAGACGATTCAAGATTATCTCCACTACTAGACAGAAAACAATCTGATGTTTGGAATGTGGACAGACCAAGAGTATCTAAATTACATCCAACAACTAAACCNGTGGAACTGGTGGAAAGAGCAATNAACAACTCATCACAAAGAACAAACCTTGTATTAGATTTATTCCTTGGTTCAGGCTCAACTTTAATTGCTGCTGAAAAAACAGGTAGACGATGCTTTGGAATGGAGTTAGACCCCAAATATGCAGATGTAATAATTGAAAGATGGCAAAACTATACTGGTAAGAATGCTGTGCTTGAATCAACAGATGAGATATATAACAGCTTGAGTGCAAAATAATTCAATTTGTAATATTATCTGCAAATATGTATCATTTACAAAAAAATACAAAAAATGGCTAGTAAAAAACCTAAATATAATAAAATCACATCTGAACTTAAAGAGCAGTTAAGAACCTCTTATGTTCAGGGAGACATTGACCCACAAGGATTTAGAAGAACAGCAACTATTGAGGATTTAGCAGATTTACATAAATTATCAAAAAATACGCTGTATAAACTAGCACAAAGAGAAAATTGGAAGTTTCAACAAGAAAAGTTTCAACATGAGTATGAAGAAAAATTAGATGCCCAAAGAATAAAAGAGTTTTCTGTTGAAGCTAAAAAATTAGATTCAGCTTGTTTAAATATTGCAAAGGCATTACTTGCAAGATGTGGTAATGTGATTAGAAATACTCAAAATGCATCTATAAAAGATTTCACACCACAACAATTAGATTCAATGGCAAGTGCTGCATTGAAAACACAAAAATTTGCAAAATTAGCACTAGGAGAGTCAACCGATAACATAAATCTAAATGGAAACTTACAGGAACATGACACCTTCAGAAGAGCTATGGAGTTGCTTGACTCGGTTGAAGAGAGCAGAAGCAAAGGCAATAGCACTACGCACTGAATGGTTAGATACAGCTAGAGATAAGCAATTACAACCTAAAGATGTTGAGCATTATATATGGTTGATATTAGCAGGGCGTGGTTGGGGTAAAACTCGCACAGGTGCTCAAGACATCGCCCTGTATGCATTAAGAAATCCAAACTCTAGTTGTGCTGTGGTTGCACCAACACATGGCGACCTAAGGCGTGTGTGCTTTGGTGGTCCTTCAGGTTTAATATCAATTATTCCTAAGGAATGTTTTATACAATCAAATGACCAAAAGGGCTACTCATCAAGTGTTGCTGAAATAAGGTTATTCAATGGTTCAAAAATAACAGGTTATGCAGCACAAGAACCTGAAAGATTAAGAGGTCCGCAGTTCCATAGAGCATGGTGTGATGAGGTTGCAGCTTGGAGATATCCTGAAGCCTTTGACCAGTTGATGTTTGGTCTTAGACTTGGTGACAATCCACAATGTGTTATAACCACAACACCCAAACCAACTAAATTAATAAAAGATTTGGTTCAACGAGATGATGTGCATGTGACATCAGGTAACACTTTTGAAAATGAAGCTAATCTAGCTGAAAGTGCATTAGCAATGTTAAAAGACAAATATGAAGGCACTAATTTAGGAAGGCAGGAACTATATGCAGAGATTGTAGATAATCTTGAGGGTGCATTGTGGACTCATGAATTAATAGACGAATCAAGAACTAATGAAGATAGAGATTTACAACAAATCATAGTAGCGATTGACCCTGCGGTAACAGCTAATGCAAATTCTGACGAAACAGGTATAGTGGTAGTAGGAAAAGACTTTAATAATCATTATTATGTCTTAGAAGACTTATCAGGGAGACATCCGCCTGATAAATGGGGTAGAATAGCTATTAATGCTTTCTATGAATGGGAAGCTGATAGAATAGTAGCTGAAGTGAACAATGGTGGCGACTTGGTAGAAAGACTGATTAGAAATATAGACCACAATGTTTCTTACAGAAGTGTAAGAGCAACAAGAGGTAAAATTCTAAGAGCAGAACCAATAGCAGCTTTGTATGAACAAAGGAGAGTACATCATATGGATGTGTTCTCAGAGTTAGAATCGCAAATGTGCAGTTATACTGGCGAAACAAATAGTTCACCTGATAGATTAGATGCTTTAGTATGGGGATTGACCGAACTAAGTAAATC
>JGI11772J19994_1000022_pt1 | contig 32314 bp, 34 predicted proteins | sample Etolagsurwater0m_FD_19994 | JGI IMG/M metagenome (IMG submission 19994) | reverse complement strand
TCCCTCCCTCTCCGCAATGCGCCCGTAGCTTAACTGGATAGAGCATCTGACTACGGATCAGAAGGTTGGGGGTTCGACTCCCTCCGGGCGTGCATTAGATTCTAAATTAATAATTTAATAAAATCTCTATTAAGAATATCTACACATCTCTTTGAGAGTTATTTTTGTTATATCTTTTTATTTCTTTTTTTACCAATATGTGAGTAGGCCTCAGGTGATTAAAATTTATTCGTGAAATTTTGGATGAAGTAAACAATCGTATTCGTGACACTATTTGTATTAATATTTGTAACAATTTCTTAGATCCCAGAACACTCAGTGTTGTGGGATCTAAGAGTTGGGGTGAAGCTAGACATAGAGATATAGATTAACGTAATATAGGGTATTTTTTAACAATCTCTAATTTTGACCAAGCATTTCCAAGACTTAATTTGTGATCCTCATTTGTATAACCTAAATACAATAAAAGAAATGCGTATACTACATGATCATCAACTAATGGGTTATGACTACCTTCAGAGACCATCGGCAGTGCACTAATGTACATTAACATTAGCAATAAAGCACCTGTATAAGCAGCAACTTTTAGTCCTATCCCCAAAATTAAACTTAATCCTATACCTAAAAGCCCTATCATAAACAACCACTGAAAAAAAGTACTATCAGCTAACCCACTGAATGATTCTGCAAATGGTCCTGAAGTTCCGTATGTTAGATATCCGTATATTGGGTTACCTCCATTTGACCACGCAGCCTCAGGAGATGTTGTATAGCCTAGGCCAAACACCTTATCTAGGAATGCCCATAAGAATATCCAACCAAGACTTATTCTTGAAAATGCTAAGAAGTAATTTTTAACTGAAGACTCATCAGCACTTACTTCTGAATAATCATCTATGTTTTGCATAAAGTATCCTTTTCTTTTTTCTTTATATAAGTAGTATATTTTTTATCAGGGACTCATTTTGAGATATTTAAGGACAAAAGTCCCTAAATTTCGAAAGTAAAAATTTAAAAATCCAATATCTTTTTTTATGCATCCTTAGGGGGAATATGACACAAAAAAGACAGATATGGAGATATCTATTTCTGTTCCTTTTTTTATTAAGTTGTATAGAAAACGCCCCAATGGATAGCCTTGATGCTCAAGGTCCCTATGCAAGAGAAATTAATAATCTTTTTTGGCCAATCCTGTATGTGGGATACACAATATTTGGCATTGTCCTAGTGCTTTTGATACTAGGCCTTTTTGTCTTTGACGATAAGACAGGTAAAGAACCAAAAAATATTGAGGGAAGCAACTTACTAGAAATTATCTGGACTCTAGTTCCAATTATTATTATTGTTTCAATTGCAATTCCAACAGTAAAAGTAACTAGGGATCTACTTAAAACTCCTGAAAACGCAATTGAAATTGAAGTGATAGGGCAGCAATGGTGGTTTGATTTTTACTATGCTGACCAACAAATTAGCTCTCCTAATTTATTAGTAATTCCAAAAAATCAGGATATTAGTTTAAAAATGACTTCAAAAGATGTAATTCATAGCTTTTGGGTACCAAAGCTAAACGGTAAGAGATACATGGTTCCAAACGTAGATACATATTTAAATATCAAAGCAGAAAAAGAAGGACTTTATTGGTCACAATGCGGTGAGTTTTGTGGCCTTAGTCACGCAAAAATGAGAGCTAGAGTACTGGTCGTTAGCAATGAAGAGTACAAAAGCTGGTTACTAAATCAAACTCTGGCTTATGAGACTAACACGAATGAAGGCAGTAGTATATATGATGGTCAGCTAGTATTTCTAAATGCAGGTTGCACACAGTGTCATGAAATTAAAGGTTTTAATGAATCGAATGAAGCACTGCTAGGACCAGACCTAACTCATTTTGCTTCAAGGCCTATGTTTGCAGGGTCTAGCTTAAAACTAACCCGAGAAAATTTGGAATCATGGTTAGTTGACCCACCAATTGTTAAGCCGGGATCATACATGCCAAAATTAAAACTTACTGAAATAGAGATAAGCCAGTTAATAGATTTCTTAATGGAGTTAAGATAATGAAAACAAAAAGTAAAACAATCTACAAAAGACCAAATCAAAAATCTAAGTTTTTTGATCTATTAACGACCGTTGATCACAAAAAAATAGGAATTATGTATCTCTATACAGGTTTTGTGTTCTTTCTTGTGGGTGGTCTTGAGGCATTGTTAATAAGAATTCATTTAGCACAGGCAGAGAGCACATTTTTATCAGCTGCAGAATACAATTCATTATTCACCGTCCATGGCTTCACCATGGTATTTTTATTTTTTATGGCTGTTAATTCTGGGTTTGGAAATTACCTGGTCCCACTAATGATAGGTGCTAGAGATGTTGCTTTTCCTAGAATGAACGCTTTGAGTTATTGGATTTACTTTTTTGGAGCAGTTTTTATTCACTCTACTTTATTTATTGGAAACACCGCTCCACCAGAAGGAGGTTATCTATCAGAAGAATCAAATCTATTTTCAAATGCTGTTGCAGGTGGATGGTTTTTATACCAACCTAATGCGGGTATCCAATTTTCACCAGGCACAGCTACAGATATAGGGGTAATTGGAATAATATTTTTAGGCGTTGCATCATTAATTTCAGCTATAAATTTAACGGTAACAACTTTTAATTTAAGAGCAAAAGGCTTAACTTTGATGAAATTACCAGTATATGTTTGGATGACGCAGGTTGTTTCATTCTTGTTAATCTTTTCGCTTCCATTTATTACTATCGCTTTATTCACAGTTGTTGTTGACAGGCAGTTTGGAGGAAATTTTTATAACGTAGCAATGGGCGGGGACCCCATATTATGGCAGCATTTATTTTGGCTCTTTGGTCACCCAGAAGTTTATATACTTATACTTCCAGTTTTTGGAATGATATCTGAAATAATACCTGTATTTTCACGTAAACCAATATTTGGGTATGCAACTCTAGTCTTTGCAGGATTCGCTATTGGATTTATTGGGTTTGGAGTATGGGCTCACCATATGTTTTCTTCCTCGATACAGTCCTTAGCACAAGCTGGTTTTGGAGCTGCCACAATGATTATTGCTATACCAACAGGAATAAAAATATTTAACTGGATTGCGACATTGTGGTTTGGGAAAAGGAATTTAAATGTAGCGATGCTTTTTTCGATAGCTTTCATAATTAATTTTGTTATTGGGGGAGTTTCAGGAGTATTACATGCAGTTGTTCCGTCAGATTGGCAACAAACAGATACTTATTTTATCATAGGTCACTTTCACTATGTTTTAGTAGGCGGTGGATTGTTTGGGATATTTGCAGGTATATATTATTGGTTCCCACATGTATTTGGAAAAAAACTAGATGAAAAAATTGGGAAAATCCATTTTTGGATATTATTTTTAGGACTTCATTTGACATTTCTTCCACAGCACTGGTTGGGTCTTCAAGGAATGGTTCGTAGAACTTGGTGGTATGACAAGGGAATGAATATAGAATTTTGGAATTTGATTTCCACAATAGGATCTTTGATAATATTAATCTCCGTTCTGGTTTTTATTCTTAACTGGATATATTCAAAACGAATGGGTGAGGACACAGAATTTGATCCTTGGGACGGAAGAACGTTAGAGTGGTCAACTCCACTACCTCCTCCAGAATATAACTTTTATGACATTCCGAAAGTTAAAACCAAAGATGAATTCTGGTATAGAAAATATTCTGTTGATAAAGAAGATAGATCAATTAGTAAAGGTAATCATACAGAAATAAAAAAATATACACTTGCAACAACACTTATGGACACAAGCCACATACATTTACCATCTAATTCTTTATTCCCATTTATAACTGGACTTGCATTACCGTTCCTTGGGTGGTCCTTGATTTTTAGAGGATCCTTTACAGCAGTTGTACTTTTATTGATTGGTGTTTTGACTTTATTTATTGGTATATTTGGTTGGACCCTTGAGCCCGAAAATGAGTAATTTTTCAACAACCCAAGATCATGAGAGTACAGGAATTTCCAATCAAAAATTGGCTATGTGGCTATTTCTATCATCAGAAGTCGTATTTTTTGCTGCCTTAATTTCAATCTATCTTTTTTACAAACGATTGTTTGCATTAGGCGATTTAACTCCTGAGGGCTTGTTCGATATACCCTTTACTTCGGTTACTTCTTTTGTGTTACTTATGAGTTCTTTAACAATGGTGTTGAGTCATAACTATTACGAAATAAAAGATTATGAAAAATCAAAGATATGGATTTTTGCAACAGCTTTTTTAGGTACTGTATTTGTAAGTGGCCAAATTTATGAATATACAGAATTTATTCAAAGTGGCTTAACCATATCTTCCAGTATTTTTGGAACTGCTTTTTTCTTCGTTACCGGAATTCATGGTTTACATGTAGTCATTGGGGTTGTGTTGCTAATAGCAACAGGTTCTCAGATGGGAATAAGCAATAGCAATAGAATTTATAGCTTAAGCATTGAATCGTTAGCACTGTATTGGCATTGCATTGATATAGTGTGGATTGTAATATTTACAGCAGTGTACTTGATACCATGATGTTTCAAATTAAACATGAAAAAGACAATTCGAAGAAATATATTCAGATAGCAATTTTTCTTAGCATTATCACATTATTTGAAGTTGCACTGTTTTACACCACAAACTTTAATCTTCCAGCAATTTTGATTATTTTAAGTTTTATCAAATTTGTAATTGTTGTAGGTTTTTTTATGAATTTAAAATTTGAAAAAAAACTATTAAAACTTTTTTTTCTATTAGGTTTTGTGTTATCCATACCTTTTATTTTTATTTTATTTCTTGAAAGAAATATTATTTAGAAACTAATTAACAAGGAAAATTAACCCAATTAAACCAAATGAGGACCTGAATCGCTCCAAGGTCCTCATAAGGTATGTTGTTGCGTATAAGCGTACATTATTTAGCTCCTACACAAGAATATAAATGGCCTTAAGCCAATATTCTTACCAAACAATAGGAACTCACTCACACCATCAGTATGGCATCGAAAAGGATATGAATTCACTCTAAATTGGTGACCTAAGTCCCCATTTAATCAAAGAAGAATACGTACAGTTGATACTGTTTGAGTGGGAGGAATATTATGAAAGAAATATTAGTATTAGGAAGCAATTTTGCTGGTGCCACAGCTGCGATTCAACTATCTCGTAAGCTAAAAAAAGAGGATGTTAATATAACTGTTATTTCACCCAGTGAAGATTTCATTTACATACCTTCATTAATCTGGGTTCCCTTTGGAAAGAGAAGAATAGATGAAATTACATTTAAAATAACAAAAGTATTTGCAAGAAAAAAAATAAATTTTATTAGAGACAAGGCAGTAAAAGTTGATCCAGAAGTACAAATAGTTGAAACAGAAACCAGTGGAGATTTCGTTTATGATTATCTAGTTATAGCTACTGGGGCAGGGCTAAATTTTGATTCAATTAAAGGATTTTCAAGAAAAGAAGCATTTACAAGCTGCATTGTTACACCAGCTATGGCTCTTGAGGCATATGAAGGATATAAAAAACTGATTGAAGATCCTGGTCCAGTAGTTATTGGAGCTACACAAGGTGCAAGCTGTATGGGAGCCTCTTATGAGTATCTATTTAATTTAGATAGACAATTAAGAAAAGACGGACTACGTAAAAAAGTTCCAATTACTTGGGTAACCCCCGAACCTTATTTAGGACATTTTGGAATAGGTGGAATTCGAGGTGGAGAGAAGATGCTAAAGGCTTTCATGAAACTATACGGTATAGATTATAGAGTTAACACAGGAGTTAAAGAATTTCAAAAAGATAGATTAATTTTAGATTCTGGAGAAGTTCTGAAATATAAATATGCAATGTTTATGCCACCATTTGTTGGTGCAAACGTAATTCACAACTCCCCCGGTTTAGGTGATGAAAAAGGGTTCATTCCCTGTGATGACTCATACAAACACCTGCACTATGACAATATATATGCGGCAGGTTTATCAGTTAAAGTCATTGCTCCATTTAAACCAGAAGGTCCAGCTTTTGGTGTACCTAAGACAGGTTACCCAACAGACATGCAAGGAAAGATAGTTGCATTTAATATTGCTGAGAAAATCAAGGGTACAAATAAAATCCACCAAAAAGCATTTGGAAAAATACCAGCTGTTTGTGTTATGGACGCAGGAGATAAAGAAGTTTGGATTTTCGCTAATAACTTATTTAAGCCTAGAGCTATCGAAGTAATGATACCTAATGTTTTTTGGAATTTTATGAAAAGATTTCTAGAGAAGTACATGTTAATAAAAAATAGAAGAGGATGGACCTTCCTACCATAAATTTATTTGGTACCGTATGCTATCTGAGAAATTAATTTACTAAATCTATATTTGAGAAAAAGCTACTTTTGTTGAGGCCAACTACTTGTTAATCTTTTAAATACAAATTTATTTCAATTTTTGTACCATTATCAATAGCAAACTTTGCATTCCCTGCATGTTCTAAAGACCTAATCTGGATGTTTTTAAGTCCGAACCCCTTTTTGACACTATATTCATCAAAACCAACTCCGTTGTCTTTAATAATAAGATTTATATATTGACCTTCACGACTTAAATTTATACTTGCTTTAGTAGCTTTAGAATGCTTAACAATATTAGAAAAAGCCTCACTTATAATTGTGATAATAGAAGTTGCAAGCTTTGCGTCTAAATTTTCTGTTATTGATAAATCAGCTTCAATATTTATATCTGAGACCATCTCGGTCCTAGTAATAATGTCTAGAATTTCCTGATTTAGCGCTTCAAAACTAATTGGTTTATTTTCCTCTGCATCAAGTATCTCGTATAGTCCTTTAATGACTTTTTTGGAAATGGCAATGCTTGATTTAAGCATTTTTTGTTCCTCAGTATTTTCAACTTGATCTTTAAATAATTCTAATTGCAAATTAAGTGCGACTAAATTCTGTAGAGCACTATCGTGCAAATCTCTTTTTAATTTTGAAACTTTTAAATCAATTGCATTTTCTCTTAAGTTAGTTTGTGTTCGCACCTGTAAAATTGAGCTTGAAATTAATTTGGATGCTAGTTCTAGTATATTTTTATCTTCAGAAGTAAAGCCAGGTAATTTTTCTGCTGCATAAACTCTCCCTAACTTCTCTTCTCCATTAAATATACTTTTAGCAATTAGATTTCTCATCTCAGGGTGATGCTTTGGAAATCCAGTAAAATGAGTATGTTTCTTTATATCATCAACCACCATAACACTTTCTTTCTTAATTACTTCACCTAAAATTCCTTTACCTTGGGGTATGCCACCTATTTTCCTAACAGTTTCTTTTGAAAACCCAGATTGAATAAAATTGATAAATTTACCTCTATCTAAAATTCCGATAGCAACATATTTACAATTTAATATCTGTCTTAAGTTTTCACTGGTTTTTTGCAATAGTAGAGTTAAATCGTTTTCTGTAAGGGTATCAAAACCCATATCAATAAACTCTCTTAAATATTGGCTTTCTTTTTTTACCATTAATAAATATTATATGATTGAGATGAGATTCAAGGTTGAAAAATAGTGACAAAAGTCCTTGTTGTTGATGACCACCCATTAGTCATTGAAGGAATTGAAAGTTTGATTCACTCAAAACATAAAGACTGGGTTGTTACAAAGATTACTGAGTATGCGAAAGCAGAGAATGTAACTGATTTAAAAATGTATGACATTGCATTAATCGATGTTCGCATTGGAGAACATTCCGGTTTGTCACTTGCTCAAAAATATAAAAAAAGATATAAAGATTTAAGAATTTTAATGATTACATCTTTTGCAGACCAAAAAGCCTTATCAAAAAGTAAAGAAATAGGGGTTGATGGGTATTTGTTAAAAACTACTGAAATAAATGACCTTGACAAAGTTATATTAAAAATATTGAATGGAGAAACTTCTTTCCCACAACCTAAAATTGGCTCAAATCAATACAATCTAATAATTCAAAATCAAGCTATACAATCTCTTTCAAAAAAGCAAAGAATGATTTTAAATTTGTTGTCCGATGGATTAACTAATAAAGAAATATCTGAAGAGATGTATATTTCTGAAAAGACAGTAAAAAATTATTTAACAACAATTTATAAAAAGATTGATTGTAAATCAAGGTCTGAAGCAATTGCTTTCATAAATCGATTCTATGGATTACAAATTAAATATTCCAATAAGGCTAATTGGTAACTGAAGAAATTAACAAAAGGGATCTGAGTCACCTCAAGACCCCCTTTGTCAATTCAGGTCTGTGTTATGCAACTTAAGGTAGACACAAAAACACAAACGGAATCAAATATAACCTTTCTACACTTGTGAAAGATAATAATGTTATATTCATAATCTGATTGTTTCACACATTTTGATATCTTTCATCTTTGAATTGGTGACTTAAGTCCCTATTTGATTTATAGAAGAATATATATTTTTGTTACTGTTGTTACTAATGAAAAATGTGACTAATTATTAGGGGATTTCTTTATGGGCAATAAATTAAATATTAAATTTACATCAATAACAACTTTTCTATTAATGATATTATTTTTTACTTATTGCTCAAGAAGCATTGATGCTTCAAACAATACTGACCATACCAACAACGTGCATACTCATATGCATGAAAGCCGAGAAATTACTAATGCCAATTCGATTCCATCAATAAATATAGAAGTTGTAAAAGACTCTAAATTCGGTTGGAATCTGTTTGTAGAACTAAATAATTTTCAGTTCAATGGCAAAAATGCGTCTAAAAGTCACGTAGATGGTGAAGGGCATGCTCATCTTTACATAAATGGGAAAAAAATTACAAGAATATATTCTACCGAATATTTTTTAGGGGAACTAGATAGTGGTCCTAATACTATCAGGGTTGAGTTAAGCTCAAACGATCATAGTGTTTTAATGTTTGAAGGTAATGTTATAGACTCAATGGTTCTTATAGATGTGAATCTGAATAATGAAGAGTAGGTAAAATTAGTTATACAACTCTTTTTTTGAATAATTAATAACTCCAAAGTGATTCTTCTAAGTTCCAATTAGTTTCATTACCCCAAGTATTCAGATAGGTAACTTCATCCACAGGATTTCTATCAGCTACACCCCATTTTCCTAATGGATAACCAGCGGTGATTACCGCATCAATTTTCCAGCCTTTATCATTTGGTATATTTAGAATTTCAAAAGCTTTTTCTGGCTTAAACATCCCAAGAACAGTAGTTAAACACGTGCCAATTCCATGTGCTCTACCTGCAAGCATAATGCTCCAAATAGCAGGATAAATCGAGGATCCTGTCGGATCATTTCTTGAGAGCACAACAAACATAGCTGGTACTTTATGAAAATTTTCAGACAGCCATGTTGCTGACTTACTGATTCGAGCAACTTGTTCAGCTTTTTCGTCATTTGGAACGTTGGACGCACCCATATCTGCACTTCCTCCATAAAATTCTTTTACATAAAAATCCCATGCTTCTCTGTAGGAATCTCCAAGTTGATTTTTAATTTCTTGATCAGTGACAACAATAAACTTCCAGCCTTGACGATTAGAACCGCTGGGAGCTCTAATTCCAGCATCAACCATTTGTTTTAATATATCTTCCGGAATAGGATTTTCGCTAACTCTGCGCATTGCCCTAGTTGTATATAGAGCTTCGAATACATCCATTAGACAATCTTACTAAGATAATATAAATGGAAGACAAATTAGTAAAAGAAATAAAAAACAACGTTGGGTATGTTTGGATAAATCGCCCAAATAAAAAAAATGCTCTTGATGCTGATGTGTGGTTTGGGTTACCAGAAGTTATAAATGAACTTGATTGTGATGATGAAGTCAGATGTATAGTAATTGCAGGCAAAGGAGATTCATTTTCTGCTGGGATTGATATAACTATGTTTATGTCAGATTTTCAAATTAATGAAGACATGTCATCCACTCCTAATGATAGAAAAAAGCTACAGGCTCAAATTAAAAAAATGCAAGACTCTTTTACTGCATTGTCAAAAACTTCGGTACCAGTTATTGCTTTAGCCCATGGTCACTGCATAGGGGGAGCAACCGCTTTAATATCAGCATGTGATATAAGAATTTCTACTGTAGATGCAAAATTTTCAATTGGGGAAACAAAATTAGGACTAGTTGCAGATGTCGGTATTTTACAAAGAATGCCAAAAATTGTTTCTAAGGGAGACGTTCGGGAACTTGCTTTCACAGGTCGAATATTTGATGGAGAATATGCAGAGAAAATAAGGTTTGTAAGTAAAACTTATGAGAATTTTGAAGACTTATTTAAAGCCGGTGTAGAGTTAGCCGAAGAGATTGCAAGCAATTCTTCAAGTATTGTACAGGGAACAAAACAAGTTCTTGATAAAGGTGAAGATTTGACAACTGATCAAGCACTAGATTTTGTTCAATTGTGGAACACTAGTTATTTGTTAACTGAGGATTTAAGAGAGGGAGTTACTGCTTTTATGGAAAAAAGAAAGCCTAAATTTAATTAATTTTTTCAAAAGCTGAGATGGCAAATCTGTCAGTCATTCCCGCAACGTAGTCTACCGAGTTAGCTATATCGCTTTGATTTTGGACATAATTTTTTGGAAGTTTATCTGGATTTTTTTCATAATAGATTACCAAGGCTTCAACGATATTTTTTGCTTCAGATCTTTGAGATAAAGTTTCTTCTCTCAAATAAACTTTATCAAACATAAACTCTCTTAATTCATGCATCACATTTAAAATTTCTTGGTCCATTTGTAAAGTACCACCCGAAGAGGCTTTGAAAACACCTGATATTAATGAATTGATCCAGGTCTTACCTGGTGAACCTAAAACAGATGTAATATTTCTAGGTATGTCAGATTCTTTTAAAACATTTGCTCTTATTGCATCCTCTACATCATGAGAAAGATAGGCAATTCTATCAGCAAATCTACAAATTAAACCTTCAGGCGAAAAAGGCGGTTCTTTATATTTCCAAGGGTGTTTTTCAATACCATTGATAGTTTCTTTTGTTAGGTTAAGAGGTTCTATTACAGACAACATTCTCACAGAGTTTTCAGAGTGGCTCCAGCCACCGTCTAGCATATCATTTAATACTTCCTCACCAGTGTGTCCAAATGGTGAGTGACCTACATCATGTCCTAAACAAATCGCTTCGGTCAAATCTGGATTCAAACCTAATGTTTTAGCAATAGATCTACCAATTTGGGTTACATTAAGTGTATGAGTCATTCTTGTTATGAAATGATCTCCATCAGGGTTTATAAAAACTTGTGTTTTATGTTTTAATCTTCTAAAAGTTTTTGAGTGAATAATTCTATCTCGATCTCTCTCAAAACATGTTCTGAATGTATCTGGTTCTTCATCCAAGTATCTTCCTAATGAGTTGGAGGCAAAAGTAGCATTGCTGGATAGAGTAACACGTTCATTCTGCTCTCTCCACACCCTATCTCTAAGGATAAATGAATCGTTCATACAACTACTTTACAAGTTGTAGCTCTCTAGTAAAGAGCTTAATTCCATCCAGTCGTTTAAATCTTTTGTTCCAGCAACTGGTCTATTATAAGGGCGAACAAATCTAAGAATTAATTTTTCAGGCACATGTTTAACAAAGTTTTCTAACTGATGGGGGGCATCATCAATGTATACATCGCAGTTTATATTCCACTTATCTTCAATAAAATGAATTTCTTTAGAAGGAATTTTATTTTCTCCTAACCAAATAAGTGTATCGTGAATTGACCACCATGGTTTAGAGGACAAGATTACAATTTCATGACCTGCCATGGATAACTCAACTAACACCTCAACTGCATTGTTGTATGTTCTTAAATTTCTAAATATAGAAGAACCATTAAAATCTTTTGCCCAATTCCAAAAATCAACTTCTTCCTCGAAGTGAGTGAGTGGTTTTGATAAGCCCCATTCGGTAATATCTTTTTCTAGAATATCTTTACCAAAGTCTTTTTTGTATTTAGATGTCCATCCGTGAGTAAAGTCTGCTACAACCCCATCTAAATCAACACCTATTCTCATTTGACTTAGTCTAATTGTATGATGCATTATGGAAAGTAAAAGGTAGTAACATTTATTAATATGCAAGAAGCACTCTACAGAAAATATAGACCCAGCTCTCTAGAGGAGTTAGTTGGGCAAGCTGATGCTGTGCAACTTATTCGTGAACAAATAAAAAATGGTAACTTAAGCCATGCGTACTTATTTTCAGGACCAAGAGGGGTTGGTAAAACTTCTTTAGCACGCATTATTGCAACAACAATTGGATGTGACCCAGTATTTGATATTACCGAAATAGATGCAGCATCTCACAACAAAGTAGACGATGTTCGAGAGCTTAATGACAGTGTTAATTTTATTGCAAGCAGTCCAGGAAAGAAAAGAGTATTCATCCTAGATGAAGTGCATATGCTTTCCAATGCTGCTTCGAATGCATTTTTAAAAACTCTTGAAGAACCACCCGAGCATGTAATTTTTATACTTGCAACAACTGAACCAGAAAGAGTAATTGAGACAATTAGAAGCAGAACAACGCAAATAGCATTTAAAAGAATAAAAAATGCTGACATAATAACTTCACTTGAAAAGATTAGTAAGGCTGAAAAGATTAATTTATCTAAAGATGTTTTAGAGTACATTGCCAATCAGAGTGATGGCTCATTAAGAGATGCCATTAATCTTTTTGAACAGACTTTCTCAACTTTCGGCAACAAAGCCACCATGGAACAACTTTATAGTATTTTAGGAAAGGTTACGACAACCGATTTACTTCAAATAATAGAAGCAATGGGAACCCAGGATACTGCAACTGTTCTCAAAGTGCTAAGAACAAATTATAAAAATGGATTACAGGCAATCGATATCTTAAATTCGATAACAGATCTTTTTAGAAATTTATTTTACTTTAAGTACCTACCTGATGATGAAAACTTTACCTCATTAGGTGATTCTGAAAAAGATTTAATCAAAAACTGTAATGATATTATTTCTGCAAAAGATTTATCAAGAATTTTAGATATGCTTGACGAGATTAATCAAAGCATTAAAACTTCACCATCACAAGAATTAAAATTAGAATTATTTTTAGTAAAACTTATTAAACCACAATTGGCGACGGATATTAAGTCTGTGAGTAGAAGAGTTGATATGCTAGAAAAGTATGGTGTATCAGAAAAAATTTCTGAAAAGAAACAAACATCTCCAGATAAAAAAAAACTAGCTAATGAAAAAGTAGCTAAAGATAAACCTAAAAAAGAAAATACTAAGAAATCAATTGTTAAAAATGATATTGAGAACTTTGATGTTTATTGGCCAAAAATCCTAGAGGAGGCTAAGTCGATCCTTACACCAAGAAAATACTCTTACCTAACACTTGTAAAACCTGAGGTAATAGATTCAAATAATTTAACTCTATATATAGATAGTGAAAACGAATATTTGATATCTGAACTTCGTAAGTCAGATGAAATTATTGAATTAATTAAATCAAATGTTACCCAGAAAATGGGAGTAGAGGTAACTGTTGCTATTCAACCGCATGAAGGATTGCAAAATAATAATCAAACAAGTAAAGATGTACAAAGTAACATTAGTGAGATTTTTGATGTTGAGAGTATTGATTAATTTTCTTTAAGATTTAATTCACTTAACGCAACTGTTATTCTTCTTGAGCCTTGATTTTGAGCACTTTTACATAATTCAATAAAACTCCTTAACTCACCAGTTCGAAATTTTTTTAACTCATCACCAGATTCGATTTTTGTGTTTCTTTCTCTTTCCAAAAGTTTTATTTCTATCTCTTTTGCTCTAGCAAGGTAAGTGCTACTTACCTCGAATAAAGTATCTACCCCATTAGCTATTGGTGGATTAATGTGTCCCATAAGAACATCAATATACTCTTTTATTTCATCGTGCAAATCTTGGGCACCAGAGAGACCTTTTTTTATTGGAAATTTTTGCATTATCTTCTTTTAGCTATATTAATATACTCAAAGTTTAGCAAGCCTAATGAGACAAAAATCATTACAGGTATAAGTAATAAGCTAAAAATTAAATTTAAAATTCCAGAAAATGAAACTGCGATTCCAAAAACAAAATAAACTAAAACAAGAATCAATGCAATTTTAGAAAACTCTACTACTAAATTTTTATTAAAAATATTTTCCGAATTAAATTTAATCGACACGAGTAACACTATGCAGTATATGTATAAGGAAAAAATTATAATCCATGCATATGTCTGAGAATTACTTGCAGCATTAAAAAGTATGATTGAAGTTAAAAGAGTAATAAAGCTACCCGTTACTACAGGAAACCAAAATTTTTGCTGGACATAATACGATCTTGTAAGAATCTGGTTGATAGACCAAGGAATTATTGCAAGAGAAATAATTACAAATACTCCGCTAACTCGAGCTGTATCTGTACTTGTAAAAGCTCCTCGTTCATAAATTATTTTTATTAAGTAATCCGCATTTACAATTGCACCAACCATCAACGACCCACCAATTAGAAACAAATAAGATAGTTGTTTTTTTACTAGTTTAGATAATTCATCAATTTCGTTTTTTTGATAAAGCCTAGAAAGCAACGGATAGCTTGCCACTCCAACTGCCTGAGCAATAATACCAACAGGAAGAAGTGCTATCCTCCTGGCATATCTAAACGTTGCAACACTTCCAGCCGTAAGAAATGTACCAAAAATTCTAAATAGCTGCTCATCAATTACTGCAATTGATTGACCAATAATTAATGGGAATGAAATAACAATGTATTCTTTCAAGTGTTTTATTTTTGGAAAGAGAAAATAGAAATTTAATCCTGATTTTTTTGCACCATAAATCTGAATTATAAAATGACCTATTATTGAACCAATTAATGTTCCAAGAGCAAAACCTTCAACAGTCGCTTCGGGGGATGATGAATTTATCCATCCAAATAAAATAATTGTTGAGTTATAAACTACTGGCGCAAGCGCCGCATATTTAAAGCTATCATGAAAATATTGATATGACATAAGTATTGCTCCAATAAAGAAAAATACCTGGCTAAAGACAATTGGAGTAAATACCTTTGTAAAAAAATCTAATGACTCGATCTCTAAAAACTCAGCAAATTGAAATCTGAAAGAATATGTTATCACTGAAAAAAGTACAAAAACCANTGAAAGCCCGTAAAGAATTGAAAGAAAATATTTTTCTAACTCTTCTTTGTCTTTATTACTCATTATGGGTATTAATGTGATTGCTAGATAACCTCCAGCAGAGAGATAGAAAAGAAAGTCAGGAATTATAAATGCTAAGTCCAATGCATCTGTAGCTTCAGAAACTCCTGCCCAATTAGCTAGAAGTACTTCCCTAAAAAATCCAAGCACTCTACTTGCTGCATAAGAAAAAGTTATTATTGAGATGGATCCAATTAATTTTTTATAATTTTGCATGCAACTCTTTCATTTTAGATAGTAATTCATAGGGAACCTTTATTGGAGAATTTTCGTACCCTATACCTAATAGATTGTTTGGTTTCCTACTTCCATGAAAATCACTACCACCTGATACTAAAAGTTTTTGATTTTCACACACTTCTAGCAATGTATTGATGGTGTTATGAGAATATCCTGGATAATAAACTTCAATTCCGTCAATATCCATATCTTTTAGTGTCTGAATATAATTATGAAATTTATTATCTATCCAATTGTCTGACTTTGAATATAATTTATCGCTCATAAGAGTATGAGGATGAGCAAGAAACACTAAGGATTTTGATTGCTTTGCTAAATTTATAATTTCTTTGATGCCCAGCTGGTGATTATCAATCCCATCTATTTTTCCATTACCGAGATATTTTGAAAAAGCCTCAGGAATGTTTGAAACATAATTTTTTTTAACCATAAGTTCTGCAATATGAGGCCTTCCAGGTACTTTTGTCTTTAAGCTATCAAGATCTTTTTTATCAATATAAATTTCAAATTCTTCCAAATTATCAATAATTGAATAATTTCTTTCAAGTTTATTTTGCCTCAATTCAATGAGTTTTTTATCTAAGGGCGACTCTTCATTAAGAAAATAAACCAATAGATGAGTACCACCAAATTTATTAGTATCATCAAGAAGATCCCAACTTACACTTATTTCTACACCTTGGATTATCTCTATTTTGTTTTGTTGAGGAACCTTAGTGAGGTATTCATGGTCTGAAATACAAATAGCCTCTAATTGTAGTTCTATAGAGAACTCAATAATAGCTTCAGTTGAGTCAGTTCCGTCAGAATTTACTGAGTGAACATGTAAATCGATACTCATAAAACAAGAGTACTAGGGTCTTTAATTCTTTAATAAATTAATTAGAATGTTTCCAATGAGTTTAATAGTTCAAAAATTTGGTGGTACGAGTGTTGCAGATACAAATTCACTTAGAATTGTTGCTGAGAGAATTATCGATTGCAAGAAGAATGGTAATGATGTAGTAGTGGTTCCATCTGCAATGGGTTCCAGCACAGATGAATTAATTCAACTTGCAAATGATCTCTCAGAAAACCCAACACCTAGAGAACTGGACATGCTCTTGTCAGCAGGTGAAAGAATCACAATGTCTTTATTATCAATGCATCTAAATAGTCTTGGATATAGCTCTTTTTCTCTTACTGGTTCACAAGCCGGGATAATTACAACATCTAGACACGGACAAGCTGAAATAGAGGAAATAACAGGTGAAAGAGTTAAAGAAGGCTTAGAAAACGGTGATATTGTAATTGTTGCTGGGTTTCAGGGGTTTAATAGAGACACTAAAGAAATAACAACTTTGGGTAGAGGAGGTTCTGATGCAACTGCAGTTGCACTTGCTGCTGCTCTTGGAGCAGAGAGATGCGAAATATTTACTGATGTAGAAGGAGTATTTACTGCAGATCCGAGAGTGGTTAACTCTGCTGAATTAATTCAGGAAATTACTTATGAAGAAATGTTAGAAATGGCTTCTTCAGGCGCTGGAGTTTTAATGGCTAGGTCTGTAGAATTCGGCAGAAGGTATAATGTACCAATAATTGTAAAATCGACATTTACAAACAATGAAGGTACTGAAGTAAAAGAGAAAGTTATGGAAGAAGCATTAGTTAGCGGAGTCACTCATAATACTAAAGAAGTTAAATTTACTCTTTTTGAGGTACCAGATCAACCAGGAATTGCAGGAACAGTTTTTGGTTCATTATCCGAGATCGGCATCAATGTTGATATGATTGTCCAAAATGTGTCCAAAGACTCTATTACTGATATCTCATTTACCGCACCTACCGAACAAAAGAATGCTGTTGAAGACATGTTAAAAAATATTGCTACAGAACTTGAAGCCAAAGGTTATGATGTTGATGAAAATGTCGCAAGAGTGTCGATAATCGGTGCTGGGATGAAATCAGAATCAGGAGTTGCATCAAAAATGTTTAAAATATTAGGGGAAAACTCAATAAATATTTCAATGATTTCAACATCCCCTATCAGAGTTTCCTGTGTAATTGACAGTAAAGACATAAACGCTGCTTTGGAAGCTTTACATAAAGAATTTATAGAAAAAAAATGAAGATAGCAATTGTTGGTGCAACAGGCCTTGTTGGCACGAATATTATAAATTTATGTGAACAATATTTCGATGCAGATGTTGAATACTCATTCTTTGCTTCAAAATCCTCAGAAGGAAAAAAAATAAAAATTAACGACAAAGAGGTAACCGTTAAAGAACTTAATAAAGAAAATATTGGAGAATACAACATTTCACTATTTTCAGCTGGTGGTGAAAGGTCTAAAGATTACGCACACAATTTCATAAAAAAGGGTTCTTTTGTAGTAGACAACTCATCAGTTTTTCGAATGAACGATGAAGTTCCTCTCGTTGTGTATGGAATCAATGAAAACATAATCACAGAAGAATCAAAACTGATATCTAATCCAAACTGTACAACAATGGGATTAGTAATGGCTTTAAAGCCCCTACATGATAAGTACACTTTATCTTCCATGACCCCGGTGGCTTATCAAGCAGTATCTGGATCAGGATCTGAAGCCATAAAATCATTAGAAAAAGAGACTTTATTAGGTGATAAATTAGATGCAAATTATCAACAAGCTTATTATTCAAATCCAATTGCCCGGAATGTTATTCCTCTTGCAGGGAGCTTAACTGACAACGGATACTCTGATGAAGAAATGAAATTTGTCCATGAATCAAGAAAAATACTTTCAATTCCAGACTTAGTTGTTGAACCATCTAATGCAAGAGTTGGAGTAAGAACAGGTCACGGAACTTTTTGCTCTGCAGTGTTTGAAAATGAAGTTGATTTGGAGGAATGCACTGATTTACTAAACAATTTTGAGGGTGTTGAAGTCTGGAATGATTCATTACCGACACCACTAGATGTAGAAGGCAAAGATGAGGTCTTAGTTTCAAGACTAAGACTAGGTCTTTCATCAAAAAATATTTTAAACTTTTGGGTAGTCTCTGACAACCTTTTAAAAGGAGCTGCTTTAAATGCTGTTCAGATAGCTAAGTTTGTGGAAAAATTATGATTTCTACAAATGAAAACCTAGCTAAAAAACATAGAAAAATATTAGGGCCACTAGGAAGGTTATTGCTAAAAGTTTTTAGATGGGAAATTAAAGGAAAAATTCCTGATTTAGAAAAAATTTTAATTATAGGCATTCCTCATACAGCCATGAGGGACGCTTGGTATGGTCTATTAGCTGTATGGGCGTTAGATTTAAAAATCAATTTTTTTGGAGCAGCTTGGGTTTTTACCAGGCTTCCTAGTTTATTTACCATCTCTAAAAATCTAGATAGGCAGGGAATTCCATGGCCGTTATGGTGGTTGCAAAAGTACATGCTACTGAAGCTGGGAGGTATACCTGTTTATCGTGTCAATTCTAAAGGATTGATTAGAGGGGCAGTTGAAGAATTTAAGAGTATTGATAATTACATTTTAGTTATTGCTCCCGAAGGAGGAGTTGAACCTGTTAAGGAATTTAGAAGTGGATATTATTACCTTGCAAAAGGATTAAATATACCATATGTTCCAGTTGAGATTGACTTTAAAAATCGGTGTTTTGGAATTCTAGAGCCTAGATATATTACCGGTACATTTGAAGAAGAATCAGAAAAAATAGCTAACTTATTTAATGGAGTTGAGGGTGCAACTAGAACTTTTAAAATGTAATAAAGAAAGGGATAAATAAACTCAATATGTAGTTTCCAACAGGTATTTCCTTTAATCCCAATAAATTAATTCCCACACCTACGAGCAGAACTCCACCTATACCAGCAATTGAATCTGCTACAACTTGGTCAATAGACCCTCCAAGGCCTAATGCACACAAAGTAAAAAATCCTTGGTAGATAAGAATTGATATCCCAGAGTATCCTGCTCCTATTCCACCACTCGAAGTTAAGAAAAGCACCAGAAAACAATCGAGTGCTGTTTTAATTAAAAGTAATTCGATATTCCCATCTACTACATCGAGAAAAGGACCAACAATTGCGAGAGGACCAGTCACTACAATTAGAGATGCAGTTAAATAGCTTTCAATAAACTTATTTTTTTTGGAACTGTCTTTTTCAAATTTATTATGTAGATATTCTCCAAAACTTTTTATTCTCTCTTCTATTCTTAGGTAAGAACCTATAATTGCACCAATTAATACTGCTACTAATGTAAGTAAAAACTCGGGACTTTTTAACGATTCCCTTATCCCCAGTGTTAGAACAAGGAGGCCTAATGGTAATAAATTATTTTCGAAATTTTTAATTTCTTTTTTAACGAATAGCCTTGTTAAAACTCCAACACCAATTACAGCAAAGGAATTTATTAGTGTACCTATTCCTGGAATCATTATTTTTTAAAGTCAGTATGACTTCTACTTGGAGTGGGCCCTTCTTGCCCTTGGTATTTACTTCCGTAAGTTTCTGATCCATATTCAGATTCTGAAGGCGAATTCAGATAGTAAAAAGAAATTTGACCAATCTTCATCTCAGGATAAATTTTTATTGGAAGATTTGCTACGTTCGAAAGCTCAAGTGTTAAGTATCCAGAAAATCCTGGATCAACAAAACCTGCTGTTGAGTGAATTAGTAAACCAATTCTTCCAAGTGAACTTTTTCCTTCAAGTCTGGCAACAACTTTATTTGAAAGAGAAACTTTTTCGAACGTAGTTCCAAGTACAAATTCTCCAGGATGAAGCACAAATGGCTCTTCTACAGTTGCAGTTACAAGTGAAGTTAGATCATCTTGTTGAGCTTTGGGATCAATATGTGAATATTTATGGTTTTCAAAAACTCTAAAATCAGCACCTACTCTTAGATCTATACTTGAAGGTTGGATGTAGTCTTCAATTAATGGTGATATTTCAATTTCATTGTTTTTAATTGAGTTTTTTATATCTATATCTGATAACATTTTTCCTCTTACTCTTTGAATATAATAATCGTTTTATAAAAAATTATCTGTTTATTAAAGATGCAATAGACCAGATAGTTATTAAAAGACCAACCCCAGTTAAAAAAATAGTCCTTCTTAAATACATATTCTCTCTTTTATGATTCTTATTAAAAAAAGCTGCGAGGTTTCCTGCAACCATAGCTGCTCCAACACCTAGCAAAAGAAGAATAATTGTTAAATCTAGTGCAAATGGATCATTCATAACTTATATTATGATAATGAATATGATCAAAGCTAGTGAAGTGATTGAAATATTTTTAAAGTATGGCATTTCAAACTCAAAAGATGAAAGTAAATATGAGATTTCAGAACTAGATGGTATTACAAACACAAGCTATGTAATAGATCTAGATAATGAAAAATACGTTTTAAGAATACCTGGTGAAAACCGAGATGTAATTAATAGAAAATCTGAAAAACAAAATACATTAAAAGCACAGGAATATGGATTGACTTTACCTTATTTAATTTTTGATGACGATACAGGTGTAAAAATTTCCAAATATTTTGATATATACACATATAAATCTTCTGATTTTAAAAACGAAAATATGAGGAAGGAAGCCTTCAAAAAACTATTTGATTTACATAATTCAGACTTAGTTTTTGATAATAATTTTTCACCGCTCAATGTGTTTAGTCAAATCGCTGATACTTCTAATTTAATCGAGAAAGAAGCAAGAGAAGTTGGATTTGAGATAATTAAAAAAATTAATGAAATTGGTATTAATAATGAACCTTGTCACCAAGATCTTTATTCAGGTAATTTTGTAATACATGATGACCAAACGTATCTAATTGACTGGGAATATTCCTCGATGGGGGACAAGTATTTTGATTACGCAGACTTGTTTTGGCAAAATGAGTTCGACTTGGATAAGAATATGCGTCAACAGGCACTTAAGGAAATTAATATTCAAAAACAAGATGAAATCGAAAAGTTTGAATACTTTGAAATACTATCTATGATTACCTGGGGATTATGGGCATTAAAACGCACTCCAGAAGATAATGATGGTAAAAACGCTTTATTAAGAGCAATAAATCTTGGTACTGATAAAAAACTTTAAAAAGATTTTCAATTAATCATAAAAATCCGTTAGACTTTCGCAGTTAGGGAAAAAGGAAATAAATTTAATTTATGGGATCTTTGATTAAAAAAAGACGTAAAAAAATGTCAAAACACAAATATCGTAAACGTCGTAAATCAAATAGACATAAGAAGAAAAACGTTTAGTTAAATTTCTCTCTCTTCATTTAAGAATTCTTCAATTTGTTGGACAAGATTATCCTCTGAAAAGTTATCTTCAATGCTTACGTCTGCTTCTTCTAATTTAGAAACATATTCAGCTAGATCTTCAGAGTTTTCCATAGCTTTGTTAATTTTAAGTTCAAATTGCTGGCCTTCACTTTGAATACCAGAGTCATCAATTTCAATTCTTAGTATTTCAGAAGTTTTATTAAGTAGTGCACTCATTCCCTTAGGATATCCTCCGCTACTCAGATAGTGAGGAACTGCTGCCCAAAGGCCTGCTGTTTCAATACCACTGTCTCTGAGTGTTTGACCCACCACACTAGTTATGCCTGTAGGTCCAGAATAATTTGGATTTAACACATTGTGTCTGGAGTGAAATGTTGGATCTCCACTAACACCAAATATTGGAACTGGTAGTGTGTGTGCTACTTGTCCAAAAAAAGCACCTAAAGTTACTGCCCTCTTAACCCCAAGCTCAAGCAAGGTATCTGAAATATTTCTTGAGTAATCTTTCCATTTCATTGAGGGTTCTTCACCAAATACAAGAATTAAGTCGCTTTTTAATTTGTAGTCTTCAATAGAGTAAAAAGAAGTTTGTGGCCAGTGAAAATTTCTTTCACCAAAATCTTTGACTTCAACAATTGGTCTTCTCATTTGATAGTTGTAATAAGAATCTGAATCTAGCTCAGCAAAAGGTTCGACGTCATAGGTACTACTTAAATTTTCCACACAACCAGTAGCAGTGTTACCAGCATCACTCCAGCCCTCGAATGCAAGTATTGCTACAGGTTCTGACAAAAGAGGCTTTCTATACCAAACTACATCTTCCATATTTGAAGATTAATGTAACAATAGATTTATTTAAGATTAAATTTTAGAGTTTTCTTGAAGAGTTTATTACTACTGAAATACTTGAAAGGGCCATTGCTAATGCTGCCAAATTAGGTGTAATTAGACCAACAACTGCAATAGGTATCATCAGTGTGTTATAAATAAAAGCAAGAAAAAGGTTTTGATATATTCTATATTTTGATTTTTTTGAAAGATTAAATATCTCACTCAAAGTTTCTAAACCTCCTTTGTGAATTAATATATCCCCAGAAACTTGTGCTATCTGGCTACTAGAAGAGGTAGTTACTCCAACATCAGCCTGTTTGATTGACGGTGAATCATTAACTCCATCACCAACAAAAATTACCCTTCCATCTTTTTGGATGTCTTTTATAAAGTTAAGTTTTTCCTCAGGACTTTTATCGGAATAATATTCTTTTATGTTTTGTTCTTCAGCAAATTTTTTTACATTAACTTTTTTATCACCAGAAAGAATAATGATATTCTTCTCTTTTTTAAGTTCTTTTAAAAAATTGTTAGATATAGAAGATTCTTCATCTAGATATAANAAATAATCTTTATNATTTATTGTTACTTTAAGAGATGAGTCATTACTCTCTTTGTTTTTTTCAATTTTAATAAGTTGCTCNTTAACAATACCTTCAATTCCAATTCCAGGTTTTTCTTTTACATTTGAAGCAGGCAGAAGGGGTAAATCCTCTAACTCTGCTTGATAAACAATACTTTTTGCAATCGGGTGTTGAGAATAATTTTCAAGACTTGCAATCAACTGCAAAACATTACTTCTTGTCATAGTTTCATTAGGCATTTGAATTTCCCTAATTTTAAAAATGCCGGAGGAAAGAGTACCAGTTTTGTCAAAAACCATAGTATTTATGTCACCAAACTTTTGAAGAATATCAAAATTCTTGAAAAGAAAACCTTTGAGTTTACTGGCTGTTGCAGTTTTAAATAACACTATTGGAGTTGCTAGTCCCAGGGCACATGGACATGCAATAACTAATACAGCTATTGCATTTTTTAAGGCGTCTATTAGGGCAACATCTTGAATTAGATACTTTACTGGCAAAAGTGCTAAAACTAGTAAATAAAACAAAAGGTACAAAATACTGTGTAATTGTGTCGAGTGATTTTTGAATAGCTGGTTTAGTCCCTTGAGCATTTCTGATTAAGTCCTCGATAATGTTATATGTTGATTTTTGGTATGATTCTTTTACTTCAATCTCAATATTTCCTTGTAAATTAACACTTCCTCCAACAACCCGATCTCCTTTTTCTTTCATTAAAGGAATAGACTCGCCAGTAAGAAGGCTCTCATCAACAGTAGTTTCACCTTCAATGATCTCTCCATCAACAGGAATAATTTCACCAACCTTTACATTGAATCGATCTTTTTCTTGAACGTCTTTTGTAGGTATTTCAATTTTTTCTTGATCTCTATTTACTATTAGAGTTTTTGGCATACGACTTTTTATTGACTCAGATGTTTTCACAGACTCCTCTATTACTCTGTCTTCAACTGCCTTACCAATTAGTAAAAAAGACACAATAAAAGCTCCAGTATCAAGAAACATTTTGTTTTCATCCGATGTAGGACTTACTGAAGAAACCAGTTCAGTTGGTAATAGAGAAATTATCAAAGAGCTCAAACTTCCAAGTGAGATTAGAGTATCCATATTAAAATCAAGATTTTTAATTTTTTTAAATGCAGATATGTGAAAATTTCTTCCAAGAACTAAAATCACAAAAAAACCTATAAGGTATGATATTAAATCTAGACCTGCTTCAAAAAAATACCTAAGAGAAACAGTCAATAATAATGAAACCATTGGGGTAAAGATTTTAAATTTGACATTTTTCTTGGTGTTATCTTCAGCAGCTGCTTTTGCTTTGTATCCAATCTTATTTACTGATTTAATAATTTCATCAAAATCAAAACTTTCATCATCTGTGACATCTACAATTGCAGATTTTAAAGGAAAGCTCACTGATGCGTCTAATACATGTTCGTTTTTGGTTAATACACGTTCAACTCTTGCAGCACAAGCCGCACAAGTCATACCATCAATGTCTAAATTGACAGATTTAACTTGATTCGACAACTGTGTAACCTTGTTCATCGAGCATGTTAGAAACAAGAGACAAATCTAAATCTGAGGAAGACTTAACCTCTACTGATTTTTGATCAATATCAACGTTGACGGTTTCAACATTTTCGAGACTATTTATAGTTGACTCAATTGTTTCTTTACAGTGCCCACAACTAATTTCAGGTACAGTAAATTTTGTTTCCATATTTATACAATAATAATGTTGAGTATATAAAATAAGCCCCTATTTTCATAGGGGCTTATTGGAAATCTCATGGGGGAGATTTCATTAGGGGGGTATTTAAAACTTAAGCAGTTTCTTGGAGAATTCTGCCTCTAACTCTAGGATATTTCACCGGAGCGTGATTGAAGCAATGGTCTCTTTTGTTATATATACTTAATTGAGTACTGCAAGATTCATCTTTACACACTCTGCCTTGGTCAAAACTTTTTGATGGCCTTATTCCACCCTTAATTTGACTAGCCTTTAATCCGTCTGTCATTTTATTCCTTTATATACTTTGTGAATATTTTCACAAGTCTAACAGTTTTATTCTAGATGGCAATTTTAATTTGACAAGTTTTTTTGAGATAAAAAAGCCTCATCGTTCCATTTTCTACCTAAAAAGTCCTTAACCATAATCTCAGCAGGTACAGTTCCTCCAGGCCTTAAAATTTTATTTTTATAGTCAACACCAACAGATTTTGACAGCACCCCTTCATTTTCAAATCTACTAAATAAGTCATCACCAATTATTTCAGCCCACAAATAGCCGTAATAAGCAGCATCATATCCACCAAGTAAATGCCCAAAAGCTGCTAGATGATTGATATCTTTTGGGTATGTTATAGTTGTAACTTTTTGAGCAGAATGTTCAACATCTAAAAGACTGTCTGTATAATTTTCACCATGTAAATGTTGGTCTGCAAGACCAAATGAAACCTGCCTGAGTGTAAGTAAACTAACTCCAATATTTTTTGATTTATTCAATTTTTCACATATTTCTTCAGACAGTGAATCACCAGTTTCAATATGCTTTGAAATTCTTTTCATACAATCTACTTTCCACACCCAATGCTCCATAATTTGACTTGGTGCTTCAACAAAGTCCCATTCGCAGTTTGCACCAACAAATCTTGTATATTTTGATTTTCCAACTCCATTGTGTAGAACATGGCCAAATTCATGAAAAAGAGTTTCAACCTCATCCAAAGTCATTAACCCATCTCCCGTGTTCGGGTTTGGGAAATTTGCAACCATTGAGCATATTGGTAATTCTTGTCTGCTAGACCCACCAGAAGATATGTCGAATACTGCAGCGTGTGTGAATTTCCCTTCTCTTGGGTAAAGATCTAAATAAAAATATGCTAATTGTTGACCATTTTTTTCCCATAAAGACCAAAGCTCAACATCTTCATGCCATGCAGTTTCATTCGATTCAGGTTTTATCTGTAAATCAAATACTTCTTCACAGACTTTAAACATTTCAGTTTTCACATTATGTATGTAAAAGTATTTTTTTAATTCACTATTCTCAATACTGCTTACCTCACTTCTTTCTTTTGAAACAAAATAACGTATATCCCAAGGTGATATATCAGTAATTTCGATGTTATCTATAGCAAGTTCACTTTTTTCTACTTCAGCTGCTTTTTGCAATTTTGGAATCAAGCTTTCATACATTGACGCTACATTTTTCGGCGACTTTGCCATCCTATTTTGTAATCTATATTCAGCCCAAGTTTTAAATCCAAACAACAAAGCCTTTTCATTTCTTAGTTGAACAGCTTCTTCAAGAATTGGACTATTTTCTTTTACAGCTCGATTGTTAAAAGCTTTCCAAACAATTTCTCTAGTTGTCCTTCTACTGCAGTTTTCCATAACAGCATTGATATCTGGATATGCCATTGTTATAACAAAACTATCATTATTTTTCCTTAAGTTTTTAAGTTCGTTTTGACTCAGTCCTTTTAGTTCATCTTCCGAAAATAAAACTTCAGTTTTATCTCTTGCAATATTTTCTGAAAAAGAAATACTGAGATCTATTAGTTTTTTTTCGATTTCCGTGAGTCTATTCTTTTTTTCATTTGATAGACCATGTCCTGCGTCTTTGAAGTCAATTTCTAAATCCTTGAAAAATGTTTTCGATTCCTCATCTAAATTATTTGTTTGTATTTCTTTAAACTTTTTGTATAGACCTTGATCTTTAAATATTTCAAGTGCAAGATTTTGTATTTTTGAATCAGCTTCATTTCCAAAATCTCTTATCTTTTCATCCGGATGGACATCTCCCATAAACGCAATGCGTCCAGAAAGATCATAAATTATATTCTCTAGCTCATTAAAATTTGATAAATCGATATTTTTAGAAGATTTAATATTATTAACCAATTCTTTACATTCTTCGATTGTATTTTTTAAGTCTTCTTCTAATTTTCCTAAAGATATATCTGAATAGTTATACACTCAACTCCTTTAACTTTTTATATGATAGTATTTAGTTATGGAAATCAAACTTGAATTTTGTGTAGTTTGAAACTACACACCTCGTGCAGTTGGCACGATTGAAGATATCTTAGAAGTTTACGGTAACAAAGTTACAAATATTCAACTAATTCCAAGCGGTGGAGGAGTATTTGAGTTCCATTTAAATGAAAAATTATTATTTTCAAAAAAAGAACTTGGAAGACACTCAGAAGATGGAGAAATTCTCAAATTAATTGAAGAAGATCTTGGTTGAATTTACCGTTTGACTTATCGCTATTTGAAGTAATTTTTATTGCTTTATTGCTTTTTATTGGCTCTGCAGTTCAAGGCGTTTTGGGTTTTGGATTTGCTGTTATTGCTTCACCAATAATTGTTCAAATTGAGCCTCGTCTTGTACCTCAACTGCTCGCGTTACTCGGTTTACCTCTTGCTTTAAGAGTTTTTTACAGAGAAAAAGACGAAGTTGATTTATCTAAAGTCAAGCCACTTATTTTAGGCCGATTAATAGGGGGACCAATTGGACTCTTATTATTGTTAAACTTATCCGAACAATATTTATCAATCTCTGTAGGGCTTATTGTTTTTATAGCAGGTGCAGGCTCTTTTTTTGGGTGGGAAATAAACAGAAATACTTTGAATTCTTTTTTTGCAGGTACTTTTTCAGGTATTTTTGGGATGATCGCAGCCATTGGTGGTCCTCCTGTCGCTTTGCTTTACAGGAATACTAAATCTCAGGAATTTAGGCCATCTCTCAATAGTGTATTTAGCATAGGAATTTTGATTACATTGTCTCTTTTAATTTTTAGTGGCAATCTTTTTGTTGACCACCTACTTTTATTTATGTTATTTCTTCCAGTTGTTTTGATAGGCATAAGAGTTTCTAGCTCGCTTTTCTCAAAAGTCTCAGACAGTTTTATTGCTCAGTCAGTGACTTATTTTTCAATTATTTCTGGGCTTTATGTTATTTTGAGAAGCATAAATTAGTTTATTTCAAATAAGGGGATTATTAACATATAAGCATATGTTTATGAACACCATTCTTGCTGGATTACTCTACTTTTTAAGTTTCCCTCCTTATGATTTTTGGTATTTAATATTTCCAGCACTTTATCTTTTTTATTATTCATTGCTTTCAAGTAAAAAATCTTTTCTGTCAGGGTTTATCTTTGGGTGTGTTGCTTATGGCGTGATTCTCTTAGGAATTCAATCAATAGGACTTGAAGCCTGGATACCGTTGACAATTTTAATGGGGTTGATGTATGGAGTATTCTCAAAATTATTTTCTTATCTAAATACAAAATCTGGAAATAATTTCTATGTATTATTGGCAGCGTTAGCAGTCTTCGATTTGATCAGAGCATATTTTCCTTTTGGAGGATTTCCTTGGGGTTTTCCATCAACAGTTTTACTAACAGGCCCTATAGATAGTCCATTATTTTTAAAAGTACCTTTGACATTCAGAAATTTTGGACCAACGGGATCTTCTCTTTTACTACAATCTCTTCCTTTAGTAATTGCACTTGGTGTTTTTTCAAAAAGCAAACAAAAAAATTATTTAAAGGATTACAGCGTATTTTTATTAATAATTTTTACAATACTTATTTCAAATTATGTTGTTAATGACTACAGGTACACTCAGCTAGAAACATCAGAACTCAACATTACAATCGTTCAAGGAAACAGTCCTTGTCCCGGTGCAAAAAACAGATGCAACAATGAAAGGCAAAAAATTTATGATAGCCATTTAGCTCAAACTCAATCTCTAGAAGGAAAGTTTGATTTAGTAGTTTGGCCTGAGAGCTCAACAGGGTTTAACAATGATCCGGGAGTACACAGTACAGTCCAAAATGACATTTCTACCCAAGCTTTGAGATTAGATTCATATTTTTTAATTGGGGGAGATAGGCCTGTACAAAAAGAATATTTCGAAAATTATGGAATCTTTATCAACAAAGAAGGAGAGGTTGTAGATCAATATTTAAAACAGCATCCAGTACCATTTGGAGAATATATCCCTTTTAGAAAATATTTAGATTGGATTCCTCCACTAGCACTGGTTCCTCGTGACATGATTAGGGGAGATGGTCAAAAAATATTTATGGTTAATGATACAAAAATATCAACTGTTATTTCATTTGAAGGGTCTTTTCAAAGATACATTAGGAATAGTGTCTTGGATGGTGCAGAGTTAGTTGTAATACTTACCAACCAAGCTAGCTATGGAGAAAGTGGAATGTCTGATCAATTTATATTAATGTCCAGAGCAAATGCAATTTCAAATGACAGACCAATTGTACATGCAGCAATTACAGGTAAGTCAGCATTCATAGATCACAATGGAAAAGTTATTTCTAAAACTGAATTATTTGAAACAGCAACATTAACTGAAAAGCTTAAAGCAAGAGGGACAGAAACTCCCTACAGCAAACATGGAAACTATTTAAACTATATTTTTATAATATTCGGAGCTGCTGTACTTGCTAGAAAATTTATTCGTCTAGCTGGTTAAACGGTAAGTTTTTCATAGCAACTGCTTCCAAAACTCCACTTTGAAAAACTCGTAGACCAAATTTGGGAAGAATTGCAAACAAATGGTCAAAAATATCTGATTGTATTTTTTCATAAGCAACCCATTCTGTTGTATTTGTAAATGTATAGATTTCAATTGGCACTCCTTCAGGAGAGGATGGCAACTGTCTAACTAAAAAAGTCATAGTGTCAGTATTTAAATTCTTACTTTGTTTCAAATAGTTCTCAACATATGCTCTAAATGTTCCTATATTCGTCAACCTGCGAGTTTCTAATTGGTTAGAAGATTCACTATTTAATTTATTAAACTCTTCTAATTCTTTATTTTTTTCTGAAATATAATTGCCAATTGGTGAAAGCTTTTGGAGTTCGGCAGTTTCTTTTGGATTTAAAAATTTGATACTAGAAATATCAATTAATATAGACCTCTTTATTCTTCTTCCACCATACTCAGACATTGCCCTCCAGTTCTTAACAGAGGTGTTAACAATTTTTGAAGTAGGTATAGTTGTAATTGTTTTATCCCAGTTCTGTACTTTTACAGTATGTAAGGCTATATCCACTACGTCTCCGTCTGCGCCAAACTCAGGAACTTCTATCCAGTCACCGATTTTAATTATGTCATTTTGACCAATTTGAACTGATGCCACAAAAGAAAGTATTGTGTCTTGAAAAACCAATAACAATACAGCAGTCAAAGCTCCAAGACCACTTATGTAATAAGCAACTGACTGACCAGTAATTATTGCGAAAATTATTATTGCGATGAATGAAGTGATGATAATTTTAATTATTTGAATATATCCTTTTATGGGTTTGTTTTTTAATACATCGATATTTTCAGAAACTTTATTTAACACAGTAAGCATTTCAAGAATGGTAAGGCCAACGAACAAAGTAAGTAATGAATCAATAAGTCTAGAAACTATTGGGTTGGAGAATATTTCAAGATTATATTCGGGAGAAGAGGTCAGAAAGGTAAAAACTATAATTACAAGAACATATGAAAGCCTGTTTAAAAATTTTTTATCCAGAAATAAATCATCAATAAAAGTGGATGTTTTTTTTGCTATTTTCTTTAATACAGGAAAGAAGACACTTCTCAATACAAAATAAATAATTATTAAAATTCCAAAAATTATTGCAAGTGACGAGAGTTCAGAGGTTGATAAATTATTCATATTTAAATTCTACCTTAAAATCCTTTTTGTTGGCTTTTCCAAGGCTCAGGTGAATTATTTAAGAATTCGTCAACACTTGGGCCATTTAAAATTTGTAAACTTCTTTGACCTACAATATATGAAATTACTAAAAGAATTAGAGTACTTTGATTAGATGTTGCAAGTTTTATTACAACCAGTATTTCAGGATTGTTAAAGAAGTAAATTTGTAACCCAGCCTTTAGTGACAAAAAAACGGTCCATATAATTGCAACTTTTGTATAAGCAGGCCGTACTTTTGGGTGAAAATACCACCCTTTAGGCCAATTCCTAAATGCTTTTGAACTATATATGGTAAATGGCTTTCTTACTAGTATCGAAATTAATCCAAAAATTGCAATTGTTGCATCTCTTATAATTCCAGGAATGAAAAACCCAGAAGCACTTCCCTGGAGTCTTGCTAGAAGTAATGCAATAGCAGATCCAACAAATCCGTAAAAAACAAATTTTAAATCTTGCTTTCTTAGTCTTCTGTAAATTAGAAAAACAATTAGTAATCCACCTGTACTAAAGATTGCTGTATTTAAATCAACGAAGTTTGCCAACACAACAAAAAACACCGGAGCAATTACTGCATCAATTACACCTTCATTATTTGGAAGTAAATCTTTAACTTCTTCTCTTATTTCAAGAAATTTTGATTTAAATTTATCCAATTTATTGAAACTTATCTTTAAAAGTTTTTTCGTCGATGTTTTTATTAATTTGATTTTCTAAATCTGGAAATTCTAATTTAAATTCTTTTTCAAGCTCTTTTTTTAGTTCTTCAGCAGATAAATTTTTAAAAATTTCTTCTTGAATTTTTCTATATGCAGCATCTCTATCAATCCCGTTGTTCACAAGATATGAAAGATATTTTTGACTTACAGATTTATTTTTTGCATCTTCAAGGTTTTTATTTATTTGTTCATAATTTATAACTAGATTTTTTAATATTAAATTCAACTCGATACTCATAAAACTAATCAGGTGAAAAGCATCTGGGATCATAATTCTTTCTACTGAGGAATTAGAAATATCTCTTTCGTTCCATAAAACCATATTCTCAAGGCTAGTGCTCACATAAGATCTCATTATTCTTGCTAAACCGGTTATTCTTTCGCTACCAATTGGATTCTTTTTATGTGGCATTGCCGAAGAACCTTTNTGCCCATCTTTAAATGACTCGAACATTTCAGATATCTCAGAACGCTGATAACTACGTATGTTTGTAGCAATNCTTTCATAAGTAGATGCGAGTATACCAAGTGAGCTAACAACCTCCGCATACCGGTCTCTACTTACAATTTGATTTGCAAACTGTTCAGGCTTTAAATTTAATTTCTCAAGTGTAAGCTT
>JGI11772J19994_1000019_pt1 | contig 33573 bp, 51 predicted proteins | sample Etolagsurwater0m_FD_19994 | JGI IMG/M metagenome (IMG submission 19994) | reverse complement strand
TTTATTAACTCTATCTGTTTCATTATTAAAGATTGTAAATAAATCATTTGCTAAAGTTTCTCTATCTTCTGTATTTAAAATATCTGCTATGTTAGCATCTTGAACACCAATAATAGTTCCTTCTTCAGATTTAACTGGAGCAAAGAAATCTTTAGTTTTAAAAGTTCCATTTCTTACGTTATCAATCGCTTTGATTAAAGCAGGAGCATTACCTTTATATTGTTTAAATGTTTCTTCTAAATAAATTTTTTGAAAATTCTTTCTTGCATAAATAATATCTTTACCAATCGCATCTGTTTTTTTAATTCCTAATCTTGTATTGTCAGCAGGTATAAAAATATTTCCTGCAGTAAATTCTTCTTTAGGCCCAAGATTTAGATAATCTCCAACCATATTATTAACAAATTGACCTGCCTTAGCTAAACCCTCATCTCCTTTTGCAGCTCCCTTAATAATGTTTCCTGCATAACCAGAGTTCATATATCCCTGGAAAGTAGTGGTTTCTATATCGTTCTTGCCACTAGACCAATTTGTATAAACAGATTTTGCATAAGGAATTGTTGATTGTTCAAAATCATAAGCAAAGTAATTGTATAATTGAGGATTTTTTTCTCTTAATGCTTCTAATAATCCATCTTTAATATCCTGAGATGCTTTGTTAAAACCAGAAATATTAGCTCTATTTGCTGTGTAAGCATCAAATAATTTAGTTTCAAATAAACCTTTGATTTGTAATTTAGCTGCAGTTTGTGCAGATTTATAATAAGCCTGGCTATAAGGATCTGTAGCTTGTGATGGCATATCAGCAAAACTAACATTTGTATTTCCAAGCTCATCTGTTTCTACTTTATAAGCCTTAAATTTTTCTCCTTCTTCAGCTCCTTTAATAGCTTGTTTTTCTCCAAACTCTCTAAAACCTTGAGCAGAAATCTGATCTAGTTTTTGAGATAAGGTTAACAATCCTCGTCTTTGTTCAGCGAGCTGCGTTTGCTCAATCTGAGGCAAGGATCTTAATCTAACACCTAAAGGTTTATATTCTATTTTTCTTGTTGCCATATTAAGTTGTCATTAATGGTCGCCCAGTAAATGGATTTGTTCCACCTAGTTTTGCATAACTATAAACACCTTGACCAAGTGTTGCTGCAGCATTTGCATAGCCAAGTGTCTTAGCTGTTTTACCTGCAGATCTATCAATAGCTGCTTGATACTCTCCCATATTTTTTGAAATACGAGCATTAACTTGAGCAATATTATATTCTTCAATTCCTTTAGATGCCATTTTAGTTCCAACACCTAATCTACTTCCACCAAAAATATCAACATTACCTTTAGCACCAAAGGCATTATTGTAAGCCATTTGTTCAATGGTACTTTCTAAAACTTTAACTCCATCTTCTTTAGCCTGGACAGCAGCTATCCTTCCTTTAAGGATTTCCATATTTGCTTTAGCTTTGTATTGAGCTTCTGTTGCTTGAGCTGCTCTGTATTGCATTACTGCTGAAGTTACTGCTGCTGCTGCTGCTACGTATTGTACCATTTATCCTCCTATATGCTTACCTTGTATTCTAATCCCAATAAGGTAAAGAATAAAGGTTTTGTTTGTGTTATTCTTATTGTGCTATCTTCAGTAAATCCACTTAAAGGTTGCACAGTTTTAATACCAGTAAAAAACTCAATTCCTGATCCTAAACTCAAAGCCTCTAAGTTTCTAAATGCCACTTCTTCAGTATCTACTTTGATGCTTTGTGTATTGTTTAATATCAGATTTACTTCAGTAATTCTCTTTAAAAATCCTTGTACGTTTCCATTTGGTAATCTGGTTTCTACAGGTAAAGTTTCAATTACTGGAGTATAAGGGATCCCTACTTCTACATAAGTTGAAGGAATTGTATCTATTGTAATTGATCCAGAGCTTACTGTTTTTCTATCTAGGGCCAGATCATCTCTAACCACATCTACAGTTTCTCCTTCTAACCAAGTTAATCCACTTACTGTTGTAGATCCAGGTAACGTTACATCATAGAATTGTATCCCTGCATCTGTCGTATAATCGTAATCAAATTTTTCTAAATAATAAACACTTGATCCATTAATAGTTCTATTAACTACTGTATAAATTTCATCAAAATCTGAGCATACAGTTTTAAACAATCCATCTGTTGTCCATAAAGAAGGAGATACTACTTGTTGGTATCTAATAAATGGATACACAGCCATAGTTCCATCTGTATTAACTAAAACTATAGTATGCGGCCTACTTGTACTTGTGGGGTTAACGTGGCTTATTTCTATTGGATCATCTAATAAATGAGATGATAATAATGAAAAGTTTTGAGATCTATAGTTAACATCTGTATCTTGGAATATATATTCAATTAATTGATTACCCTGTCTTTGAATAAAATAAGTTGCGTTTTCAGTTGATATTGGTTTTACTGGTTTAGATCCAGTTCTTGTTGTAACTTTAAAAATTATATTTGTTGGTTCAATAGGATCCAAACTTCCTTGTGGAACGAAAAATTCTCCTCCAGAAGTAAATACTAATAAATCTCTATTTGATACAATAGAGTTAATTGCATTAACCTCATCTGTATCCAGGGTAGCTTCAACAGCTTCATCTGGTAATTGTTGGCCAGGATTAAAATTAAAAAAATCTGCTACTACAGATCCCCATACTGTTGCAGGCCTAGATTTAGATCCTCCAAAAAATAATCTACCTTCGTGAAAAGTACAAGATCTTGGCCATCCTTTTGAAACACTCCAAACATTTTCATAACCACTTTCAAATTCCCAATCATTGATTGATATATCATCTGTAGATGCTAAAGGTATTTCTACAAATCCTTGCAGCTCATCATCTGAAATTTTTTTTACAATTCTTACTCTGCCATAAGGTTGAATATTTATGTATTGATCTACATACGTACTTTCTGGATCTGAAAAAATACCATTTGTTGGTTTGTTGGTTAATGTAATTGTATCTTCAATTCCACTAGGAGTTAAATCTGTGTGAGATGCAAAAGAAGTTCCAGGAGTTGTACTAATTGTAAAAGCATATTTTGGAATATACTCTAAAGTTAAATTAGATACTGTCCAGGAGCTATGAGAAGCTCCTCTAGTAATTGTAACTGGGTTCATATCTTCTTGGCAAATAATCATAGTATCTGCTGATTGAGAAAAATATAATTCTGATAAATTACTTGAGCTTATTCCAGTTGTAGAAAGATCTAAATAATCATTACCTGATCCATTAATATTAGTTACAAGTACACCAAGTTTGTAAATGTATAATCTATTTGAAACAAATAAAAATACATACTGTTGCTCAGTAGAAAATTCAAAAGATTGTAATCGTACTCCATTTTGTGGATTTGCTGCAGCAGGTATTGTGTCTATGTATTGTAAGCCTGGCCTTCTTTGAACAGCTCCTTGAGGTAAGCAAATTACATTTGTAAGTTCTTTAGCAGCAGCTCTGTATTGATCTAAATCTATTCTGGCCCTTAATAAAGGATCAAACTCCCCTGCTGTGAAGTTTGTTTGTATTCGTACAATATTCTCATTATCAGCCATTATCTTATATTTGTTAAAACATAATCCTCAATGACATTTGGCGGCTGTCCTTGAGCATCTATTTGGGTTGCGTTTCTAAAATATCCGCCTCTACCTTGGTCAGCTACAGTACCTAATGCGTGAGTTTTCCAATAATCAGCTTTTGTTGTTTGATCTGTGATAGGTTCTGCAAGATGCCAAGCTAATTGATAAACTAATAATGTTACGAAATATGTTGGCATATTAGCCTCTAATACATCATAAACATAATCAATATAAACTGTTAATGAATTTGTAACTAATTTATCTCCATAAATTTCAAAGTCTAATTGTTTTGGAGCATTTGAGTTTCCAGAAAAAAATACTGCAACAGGCAAACTAGAAACAGCATCTGTTGGAAGTGTGTATTGATAATCCCATTCATTTACTGGTGTAGCTGTATCTCTTGCAAGCTGTACTTTCTTTAAAGCAAATTTCCAAGGATACATAGAAAGAGTATGCTTTTTAACAAAGTCATACATATTGTTTGCTATGCCAGAGGCTTTAGATCCATCTGTAAATGAAGTGATAGTATTTGCACCCAATAATGTTAATGCGTTATTTGCTATAGAAACTTTTGTATCTCCTGCTGCCATACTATCTTTTACCTTATTTAAAAAAAATGAGTAGGGGGAAATTAATCCCCCTAACTCATATGTTAGTTATTAGTCAGCGTCAGCTACTGATAATGCAGTTCCATCCGATACGTCAACCACTGATCCTGTATTTGACAATACAGTTACCAATGAAGAAGTAGGAACAGAAGCATCCCAGATATGGATAAGATCGCCTGCTTTTAATACATCTGCTGCTCCATTGAAGTAGCCTTCTGTATTAATGTCAGCCAAAGTATCTGTACCTGGTGCAGTATAGCTCCACATTTGAGGAGCTTGACCTGCTTTACTTTGTCCACCTATTGCGTTTAGGTTTGCTTTTGTATAAGCCATATTATTCTCCTCTATTAGCTTTCATCACAAGTTACTTTTACGATACCTTCATCATCTATCGCTACAGCCCCTGCTGAGAACATACTATTAACTAAGAAAGAAGTTTTCTCAGGAACATAGTTGATCTCTGTTTTGATCCCCATACCTTCAGCCATACCTAGAGCTTGTTTATGGAAAGCATACACAGTTCTGTCGTTAGTTGATAATGGTAATCCACCTTCAGATCTATCTCCTAATACTATGATATTAAATCCTAGCATAGCAGTGATTTGACCATTTAATAAAGCCTTCACTGCAAAGTCGTTAGAGATAGCTCTTTCATCTCCTAGTAATCCTGCAACGTTATTTGCGTGAATTACCATATATCTGTCCTCACTTGGAACGTTATTTTTATCTAACAGTTTTTTAGCTGCGATAATTTTTCCAACGTTCAAGTTAGAAGCAGTAGCAGATCCAGATGTTACCACTGTTTTTGCAACAGTTAATGAAGTTGATGAAGCATCAAGAGCATCAATAATTAATTGATCTTGCCTTCTTGCGATAGCTTTTGAAACTACCTCAACAAGCTCTCGTCTTTCATCAAAGTTAACTTTTGCTTGGTGGAATATATCGCTGTATTCAGCAGCATTATAGTCCGACATAGTCGCAGTTACTTGCGAATATGTTACATTAAGCGGAGTTACATCTGTTTGAGGAATTCTAGCTGTTGCTACACCTTTTCCAATTTTTGGAAATTTAACAGTGTTGGAGCCTTGGCCAGAACGAAGTCTAACAGAATTTCTTAGAGCCGCAGCTCCTTGATATGCCTGTTTAACTTCTGCATCAAACAAAGTAACAAACGCATTACTTATATTTATTGCCATATGTTTTCTCCTATTAACATAATTGTTGTTATTTACACTTTTGCGTAGTTGTCTTTTGAAAAAGGCTACAGCTATTTAAAACTGAAGGCCAAAAAAAATTTCGGTTATCTTCTGATTTGCTTATATTAAACTTCTAGGGTTGCATCAAGTATTTTGTGCAACCCCAGAGTTTCACGAGGCTAAAAATGAAAACTAAGCTATTAAGGTTTATATTCGCCTGGGAAGGCTTTTTCAAACAATTTCTCTACTTTTAAACGAAAAGCAGTATCTGTAACATATCTAGGATCTCCAACCATAGCTTTGATTTCATCCTTAGAATAACCTAAATCATCTGTTACATTTACAGGAGCTATAGGCTGTTCTCCATAATAAGATCTAAGTTTTTCAATAACTTTAATCCCTAAAGCTGTACCTGCCATATTATCAAATTCAGCTAATTCTTGATCTGATAATACTCCTCTGCTTTTTAAAGTATCTCCAAATTTCATAACAGAGCTTATTCTTTCCTCAGCTTTATTGCCAAGTAATTTTCTTTGCTCGGCTATATCAGCTTGAGATCTTTGTACAAAATCTGCATTTGTTTCCATAAAATTTTTAGCAAGATCTTCATAGGCATCCTGGGTAACTCCCCATTTTTTTGCCCAATCAGTATATTGTTTTACCAATGGATCATTTTTAATATCAATGTTTTCATTTTGTAAAAATTCAACATTGTATTCTTTTGGAGCTTTATGACCACCTTGGCTAAATTTTTTTTGAAGTTCGTTGTAAGATTTTACTAGAGCTTCAAGATCTGGGCCTTCTTTTTCATCCCAGAATTTTTCTGGAAAATACTCTGGTCTTTCGTATTCTTCTGTTTCTTCTTTTTGTTCTTCTCCAAGTTTATCTTCTTCTGGTTTATCAGAAGCTAAATGAGAAATTGGATCCTGATCTTCTGGAGCCACTTCTTCTTTTGGAGCAGATTGTCTTGCTTCTTGTATCAAACTGCTAGGTTTTGTTTCTTCTACTGTTTGATTTGTTTGTTCTTGTGCTTGTGCTTCTTCAGCCATTTTTTCCTCCTATTTAGTTTTGTTTAGCACGACCTATCCTTAAAAGGATTTCTCTTATTACTGTATTTTGTCCTTCTCTAACGTAACCAAAATGCTCATTCGCACCTGGATACCAGGAAGGAGCATCTATTGTTCTTGCTTTTAATTCTTCTAAAACAATTTTACCTTCTGGTGTACTAAACACTTTTGCAAACAAAGTGTCTTTTTTCTTTTGGTCATCTGTAGCCTCCATTGTTTGGATGAAGTCTAAACCTTCCCAACCTATATCATCATAAGTATCCATATTATCCTAATTGTGCTTGTGTATTAATTTCTTCTTCTTGAGTTTGTGGAGCTGCTTGTTGTTGCATTTGTGCTGCTTGTTGTTGGGCTTGCTCTATCATCTGTTGTCTTTCTTCAGGAGAAGTTCTTAACTCTGAAGGTATGCCTAACTTGTCTGCAACAAAATCTGCAACCCTGTCTATTCTAACAGCCATAGCACCCATAGGCCCAAGTTGTTGAATAATTTGTAACCAACCCATAGCTGTTTGTACTTCTTCGTTTGATTGTGCAAGGGCCAAAGGAGAAGTCGGCTGCAATTTAACTTCAAGTCCATTAACCTTCAAAGGTAGTTGAATGATCTCTTTATCATTCATTACAGCTAACGTTCTTCTAACCAAAGGGAGTACCGCCTCTGAAATCAATCTACCAAAAGCAGATCCAAGATTTTGAGAAAGCTCTTTCATTCTTTCTACAATTTCGGTAGCTGATCTTGCACTCATATTATCTGGTGGTAAGCTCTCATCTAACATAATCTTCTTAACGTTCATACGTAAGTCGTTTATGACTAACTGAGATAAATTTACATCTCCAGATCGCTGTAAAGGTTTTAGACTTGGGCCTGTAGGGCCATCATTTCTTGCAACAGGAATAATTGCTCCTGGTGCTATTCTAACTGTTTGTGGATTTAAAACTCCATCATCTGAAGCTGTATAAACACCTGCAATATTTAAGCTCGCATTTTTTAATAACAGCTCAACAGTTTTGTTTAAAGTTTTAATGTCTGGCAGAGCTGTAATTAATGGGCCTCTACCATAAATTTCCCCTGCGACTTTCATATATCTACTGATAATCCAAGGCATAGTTTCATAAGTTCTATGAACGATTTTTTCTGGCCCCTTTTTCCAAATTACACAATAATGATAATATCCATCCTCTTGATTGTACATTGTGCTTTCATAAAGATCTGTATGTTCTTCTGGCTTTTCATCAATTATTTTTTGAAATTCAGTAGGGATCTTAGCATCTGGATATTGTTTTTGTATTACATCATTTCTTAATCTAATTTTTCTATAAACATTTTCTATCGTTCCATTTGCTCCTTCTTCAAAAGAAATTAAATATTGAGGCACAGGAATAAATTGTATTGGCTCTACCTCATCTCCAGGTAATACCAACATACAAGCTGTACCCACGCATAAATCTAAAAGAAATTCTCCAATCGCTAAATCAAAATTAGTTTGTCTTAATACAGAAAACATTTTGTCATTCATCTTGTCTAACTCAACCTGGATCTCTGATTTTCTTTCTTCTGGTATTTCGTTACCTGGCTGTAGTCTTACCCATTTTCTGTATGGTGGAAATAATGCTGATTGAATTCTATTTGCAAATCTTTGAGCTGCGTGAATTGCGGTACTATCAAAAACTTTTGACATCTTCCTTTGACCAGGAGAATTGCCATCATAATATCCATCATAAAGATTTCTTTGAGGTAAAGCATATTCATAACACTCTTGGTAAATATCTCTCCAAAGATCTTTTCTAGCTTCTGCTTTTCTAATTCGTTCTAAAATTTTTTTTGCTTCCATCATTAGCTTTTCTTATTTCTATTCGCAAAGTTTCTTGCTGCTGCCTCTGATCCAAATCCCCAGGCTTTTAATGCCAGGGCTTTTCTAGTAGGCCTTCCTTTTTCATCTTTCATAGAACCTTTCATTCCAGAAAAACGAGCAGCAAAACTAACCCTACGAGGATTAACTCCACTTTTAACAGGAGCTTTTAAATTGCTTCCTTCTTTATTTTTGAAATATTGTCGCCCTTTCTCGTTTAATCCACCAGAAGGATTTTGATATTTCTTAGCAACCATTAAAAAATCAAAGCTCCTAAAATAAATACTACAACATAACTAATAAATAACCACTTGTTATTTAAAAATCTTCTTTTCCACTCTCTAGGTGTGTGTCCAAAAACTATCATTTCTTTTTTTTAAATCCTTCTTTCATTCTTTGCCAACTATCTTTTGAGATTGTTGATTTAGATTTTGGCCTAGAAATTCCAAGTTTTTTTCTACGATTAATATTTGCGTATAGTCCTTCTTTTTTCATTTTTTCTTTCCTATTTTTCTTTTCATAGCAGATTGCATATCCATTTCCATTTTACCGCCAGAGGCTTTTGCATACATCTTAGCTTGAGCAACACCTTTTTTGCTGTATGGAAAGTGTCTTATCTTGCCATCTTTACTTGTTACTTTTGGCATCTCTTTTCTCCTTTAAAGTTTTTTTCTTGTCAGGATTTCTTTTTAGTTTTTGTTTTGCTTTTTCTATTTTCTCTTTTTCAGAATTAGACATTTCTTGTATATCCTAAAGTTCCGCTACTTCCAAAAGGTACTCCTGCTTCTGCATCTTGTCTAGCTTGAGAAATTAATTGCCTTCTTCCTCCGCCAACTCTAGCTCTTACTCGTCTTGAAAGCTCTTGTTTGCCTCTTGCTTCTTGTGCAGCGACTTGCTTTTCTCTTGCTGATACATCTGCTTCCACTTGAGGTGGGGGAGCAGGTACAGAAGGTTTAGATATTATTCCGCCCATAATTTTCTCCTATTGTTTTATTCTACTATACATAACGTAATCTGTTCCTTCTGGCCCAAATTTTTTCATTATGCCTTCTCTGGTAAATAACATAGTTTCTATCCACTTCAAAGCATCTTTATTAGAAATATCTACTGTGCATTGTATCCTTCTGAGATTGAATAATCTAAAAGCATTTGTAAAAAAAGCCTTGGTAGCCTTATGAAAAGGCAAGGCAACCTTTAATAAATTCAATTCTTTGCTAGGTATTAGCCAGGCTTCAGCCACTCCAGGGAATATGTTTAATAGACCAAAAGATACAACTGGCGAGCCAAAATACAAACCAGTGTAAGAAGCATTATGAATTGTATTTTTAGCAAGGTAGCTTTCATAGTTCGGAATATATTTAAAATATTTTTTTTCGTGTTCTCTCATATTGATTAACCATAAATGCTTAGAATGAAAAGGAATAATTTTTTTATTCACACCATCAAGGCTCATAAGTTTTTGGAGTTCGTCAATATGTAATTCTACCATAAATCAAAATCTAATTTAGCTAAAGCAGATCTAATAAATCCAGTTTGGTTTGGTCTTGTTAATCTTCTAAATTCTCCACCACCTAACAAAGCATACCCCAGGGCATCTCCAACGTGTGAGTGTTGGTTTTTATTTGGTTGATCTTTAAATCTTTCTTGTCCAGAAATTTGTACTCGCTTGTAGTGATAACCACCAGATAAAGATTTTCTAATCTTGCTGCATCTACTATCAATTAAAAATCCTGGCTTGCCTTGAATTAATCTTGTCATAGGAGCTGCAACAGCTTCACGTCTAGTTTTGAAATCATTTGTTGCTGTAGGCTTTGCAAGGATCCCTAAAGATTTTAAATGTTCAAAGGCTGTAACTTCATAGATCTGATCCCTGGAGCTACCTGCAGGATCTCCCCATATTGATAGATCGTATTTTGGAAATTTAATTTCTAATTCTGATTTTAATATTTGACCAAATCTTTCTAGGCCCATATCAAAAGTTACAAGTTCGTGCAGCACGTGCCATCTTCCATTTCCAAGTCTTTGACAGAATACTGCAGCAGGAGTTAAACCAAAGTCTAACCCTATCACAATAGGATAGCCTGGATCTGGTTCCAATCTTTCAACGCACATTGTACCATCATCATATTCACTCCATACTGGTTTGCCATCTTGTACGAAAGTATATTTACCTTCAGCATAACATCTAATCCAATCTTTAGATTTACCTGCAAGGATCTGAGTATAATATCCGCTTGGTAAATTATTTATGTTTTCTGCTTTTTCATTTTCCTTCCACCAGGTACCTGCTGAAAAAGTATAACCATTAGCTTCTGGCATTTCTGGTAATTCATCCTGGGTAACTTCAACAACACCGCCAGGCTGTTCAAAAAATTTCCAACCAAATTTTCCTTTTGGTAAATTTCCTTTTTTAGAAATATCATACCACCAGTGGTCATCTTCCATTGGGTTCGTATCCATCCAAACTCCTCGCCAGGATGGGCCACCATCTGCTTTAGAAGGATACCTTCCAACTCGGTGTGTTAATCCATCAATAACTTGTTTAGGTAATTCTCTTGCTTCGTTAACCCAAGCTCCTGTAAGCTCTAGTGATAAAAGTTTTCTAACATCCTTTGGCTGATCCAAAGCTAGGAATATAACTTCGCAATCAATCCCTGCAGCTCCTTCTCTCGCAGGTAATTTAATATGATGCGATATAGGAGGCGACCATCTCATTCCTCCCCAAATATTTTCTGGAAAAATCTCTTGCCAAGTTTTAATTGTAGTAGTCCTTAACTCTGGATATGAGTTTCTTACTACAACAAACCTTGAATATTTAATTCCATCTTTTGGGCTAGGCTTTTGTTTTACAGCACGCATAAAAACTTCGGCTGCACAAGCATAAGATTTTCCAGATCCAACTGGCCCAACTATTCCTCTAACAAAACTATTGTCTTGTAAGAAATCATAAACTGTAGGAGATTTTTTAAAATTAAATTTTAGATCTTCCATTACCAATATCTAATAAGTTCTATAAGCTCTATTGTAAATAGGCCAAACAAAAGCAAAGCTAAGATACTGTGATAAACATTCCATAGCAGCCATTGTTTCTTTTTTTTTATTTTTATGAATTCTTTTGCTCTACTAATTCTCCGCATTGATAACCAACTACTAATTTATTATCGTAAATATAAGCATTTTGTTTTTCGTTTAGTCTTGCTACGTTAGATAAAACGAAACTACAATCCCAATCGCTAGGTTGATAGTCAGCTATAATTTCAACTTTTTCGTAAGCATAAGGATTTATTGCTAACCATAAAATTATTATAACTGTTTTCATAATCCACTCTGTCGCATTTTATTAAGCCTTTGTCTATGTACTTCTCCTTCAAGATAATTAAACAGAGTTTTGATCCTAGCTTCATCTTCGGTTCTAGTTCCAGAAAAAAGATTTCTTAGCTCATTCTTCTTCAGGCCGATCCTGCTCGCCAGTGTCTTGTCGTTCACGTGTGTTTTCAACATCAACACTGTCAATCTGTCCACTTCCTCTTTCGTTATGCTTCTTCGCATATCTCATCTCCCTAATTTCTACTTTTTCAGGCCCTTCAATCCTTATACCAATTACAGCAGGTTTATCATCATCTGATTTCTCCTGTTCTAATAATCCTGCTGCCTTAGCTACTGTTTGCAAGGTTCTGATTTTATCGTGCATCTCAACTTCAAAATTAGAATTATCCTTGCCATAAACTCTAATTTTTTTAATTGCCCTTAATGCTTTCCTTGGGATTTCGTGTATTTCTTTAAGCCTAATCTTTCCTTCCTCCCAATTTATAATATCGGTAATATCAGATAAGGATAGATCCACAAGCTCCTGGGCCACAGCATCCTTGTTATGGTCTATGACTTCGCTACGTTTGATCCTTTTTTGTAGCATCCTTACACCGCCAAACTTAACTACTGGGTGTGATTTATCGCTTTTTAACTTTGCCATCTCTCTCCAAGTGTACGTTGTTTAAATCTGTATTAAATAACATTTCAATATCTTCTTCCTTTTCCACATAGAAAAAAACCGATTTTAAAGGCTCAGGAGTGGTGTTTGTACTTTTTGAAGGCTTGTACCCCCATTTTACAAACTTGACCCTTATAAGCTGCTGTATGTCCATTTAAAAGGGTATTTCATCATCAAGGTTATCTTCAGGAACAAAGCTCTTGGTAACACCTGCTTTCATCTCATCAATCAGTGCATCTGAGTTCTTGCTCCAGGGTTCCTTGATTTCAACTGTCATATACTCTTGTTCCTTCTTGTTGCCCCTATCATCAACCTTTTTTTCTCTCCAGTTTTCCCAAATATCAATATCATAGGTTCCTGCCTTTAAGGTTATATCTTCCTGTATTTTAAACTTCTTCCAAGAATACTTGGGGCCTTTTGGTTTATCGTTTTTATAAGCTGTTAATTTTAAAAACGTCTTTTGCATTTATCCTCCTAGGTTTAAGTTCATAGATCTCTTTGATCCATTTTTTTTCAACAGTTAAATCGTGGTCAACATCATCTTCCTCCTCTGGAGTTTCTCCTGGGGAAATGGCTGCACAAAGGGTTATCTTGTCCTTGGTTTCATCAACGATCCAACCTAACTGAAAACTTTTAGCTGCTTGCATATTTTTTACTTCTGATAATTTTTTCCAACCGCTTTCTTCAATAGATACTGCATCATTCCACAAAATTAAAACCATTTTTTTTTCTTTTATGGAATTAGGAAAATTTTTAGAGATACCCCCATACGTACCTGCTAGGCCTGGGGGCCGCATAGTCGCTTTTTTTAGGCGGTTCCTAGACTTGGTACCACCCTTATTTTTTATTTTTCTAGCTTTTCGCATTGTTCAAAAACTAATTCAACGTTTGGATTTTGTACATAGATTATATTTTCTTTCTATTGGATAGGTTCTTTATCATAGATTTGATGTCTAAAGGAGCTTTATTCTGCTTGATTAAGAAAGGTTTAAAGAAGTTTATATGTCCTGGAGCATCTTTCATAGGCTCCTTTCCTCTAAACCAAAGCAAAGCCTGCTTCATCTTTCCAAAGACTTCCTCATTCACATCTAATCCCTCATCAATCATTTTCTGAGCCTCATCCTCTTGTCTGAAACTGTACTGAAAGTCCTTTCCATAGACTTCCATTATAGCTTTTTTCATATAAAGCATTAACAATCTTTTTAGCTTATTATCCTTAATATTATTATTAACGTTATATGATACGTTACGTGCAACATCAGAGGTTTCCCTGTCCGCAACCTCAGAGGTTTCCCTTACCTTAGTTTTGTCAACCTGTAGGTTTCCCTTCCTTTGTGGATTGCTGTTAATAACCTTGCTATTGTTAATAACCTTGTTAATTGTTTCCTTAGCTTCTTCCTGCTCCAAAGTTGGTATATCGTGCTTGGCCAATGACACATTCTTACGAGCCATTTCCTCTGTAGTTTTAGGATCATAAATCACGAAATAGCAGTTGCCTTTCTGGCCCTTAAATTCCTTCCTGGCATATTTAACGTAGTTCCATTTTATTAGTTTTCTAATGTATCTGGACACAGCTTGCCTGGACACTTTCAGATCCTTAGCTAGTGTTGCCTGGTTCGGCCAACAAATGCCTCTATAGTCAGTGTATGAACATAGAGCTGCGAGAACGAACAAAGCCTGCCTGTGCTGCTGCAGGTTTGGATCCTTATAAGCTCTAATAGGCAAATGGATATACAACCTGTAATCAGTTGGACTTTTTTTCTTTTTCCCCATCTAATTCTTTCTTTAGCTGCTGATAAATGAATGATTTAGAAACTTCCTCTTGCCTCAAATATTCCTTGCATAAATCATAAATTTTATCAGTAAGCCAATCAATGTTTTCCTTTGTTACTTTTGTGGCCCAAATGGGCTTTCGGTAAATCATATTTAATCTTTTCAAGGTAAAGCAAAGTATCAACAAGCTCCTCCTGCGTATCTCTTATCCATACCTTTAATGGTTTCTTTCTGGCCTGCATTGTAATTCCAAATTTGGCCCTGGATTTATCTTGTTGTTGGTCAATGATCTTTCTTACGTTGCTATAGATCAAATCTTTTTTAAGCAGCTTTTTTTTTGCCATTTTTCTGCCTCCAGGTTCTTTCAATCAATTTTTCAATGTACTTAGAAATTGATCTGCCATCCTGGGAGGCCAATTCTTTTAGCTGTTTTCTGGTATTTGAATTGAGCAATAATAATTGTTGTTCCACGTTTGTTCCTTTCTAAAATTATTTTATTTTTTTTTATTTTGCCTATTGCAATCTGCTATATAGTTGCTATATATAAATTACTAGTGAAAATAATTAGTACATTCAAAAAAAAACAATCAAACAAGGAGAGCAAATGAAAAAGCTAAACATAGTTGATTTAGTTGCTTTGGCTACTTTTAAGCCAGAGCTTTTCACAAAAGAAAATTTAGAATTTATTTTGAACGTTAAGAAAAAGATAATGGATGAGATGTTCAAAGAATTAACAAAGGAGAGCAAATGACTAAAGGAAAGTTATTAACTTTTATATTTGATAACGAGAAGTTTCAGATGACAGATACTGTCAATGAATATGGGGTTCCAAACAAAGCTATGGATGCTGCCAACAGTTATTTTGATTTGCCACAAGGTGCCTGGTTTGGCCCTAAAGATGGTAGCCCAAAAGATACTTGGGTTTGGCAATTAGGTAATTATTTTGATTAACAATAACCAAGGAGAAAAAATGAAAACAAAAAAGAAAAAGAAACCTATCCAGGTTGTCTATAACAATAAACCAGATCCAGTAGTTAAGATTACTGAATATGAATACACTGGCGAAGGTTTAAAAATGACTAAGCAAACAGTCTATAAAGATGAGCCAGAGCCTGGCAAAGTTTATGCTTTAACAGGCACTAAAGATACCAAATGTATTCTCAATGGTAATACCTGGGCAGAAAGTGAAGTCAAAGAAACTGAGCCAAGTGGCTTTGATAAAATAGATCATTTAGAAAAACAGATGTTACTCAACCAACAAATGGAGGATAATTAATGGAATATGAAAAAACTTATACAATTCAATTAACTGGTTCACAGTTAGACAGAATACAATTTGTTTTTAAAGAAGAAGAACAAGCATACTTATCCAATAAACCAAGTGAAACCAATACAGGTTTATTAGAGCAAACAAGATCAATACTTAAAAAAATTAATCAAACAATAAAGGAGGCTTTATGAAGCACGAATACTTAGTGCAAACAAAACCCCAGGGAGCTGAAGTCCAGGGTATGCACACTGTCAGTATGACAGAGCAAAAGCTACAAAACATAATTGGATCCTTTCAGATGTACAAATTAAACAAGGAAGGCCAATTAAAAATTGTGGTTGTGAATGGTGGCAAGTCTTATGATTTGCACGCAATTAAAATGAAAAATAATTTGTAACCGAGGGTTGACTTCTGAATATATTATCACTATATAATAGATATATGGTTAACAATTCTAACAAGGAGGCTGCAACAATGATAGTTAACTTCGAAGCCAAAGGCAGATTTGGCTACCAACAATCAAAGGAATACAAGGTTCCTGTGATCTCAAACAAAACTGATAAAGGCAAATGGTTAAATGCTTATATCAATAAATTCTTTACTGGATCTCACAATTACTTTCAAAAAGGTAAGGTTCACGTGAAGTTAAAAAATGCTTACTTCAAAGTTAATAACGATCTTTCAGTTATGGTTCTTTGGTTTAAGAATTTAAAAAAACTAAAGCAAGAAAATTTCGTTGGAGAAGTTTTCAATGCTCAACTTTATAAACAACAATACAACTACGAGGAGGCTGCTTAATGAAAAATATAACTGTCTATTACCAAAAGAAATTTGATCCTTATGCTAAATACACAGATGACTTTAGTAAAACTCACACTAAAGTTTATGAAGGTGTAATTAAAAATGATGAGGATCAAGAAACTGTGTTCAGTGCTTTTAATGGTTACGATACAAATCCTTTATCAATAGCAAATGAAACTAACAAAGTTTGTTTTGTAAAAGATAAGCTCGTTACTGGTAAAGAATTCCAGGAAGCTATGAAAAGTAAAAAAGTAGAATGTATGCACACTTCAATGAGTGTTGGCGATATAGTTTCTGTTGATGGAACTGCTTATCTTTGCTTAGACTTCGGATGGAAAAAATTAACAAACAAAAAGGAGGCTGCATAATATGACAATGGTAACAAAACCTGCATCAACGATTGATGAAGGTATAAAAAATATGATGGCTGCTGCCAAGGAGGACTATAAGAATTGGTCAATTAGCTCAGATGGCAGTTTGTCAGATTATACAAAATCTCAATTAGAAAATTGGGATGCAAATACAAAAATAACTTATGGAAAAAAATACATTAGGATTGTTAAAGACAATGGTGTGTTTTGTTTTGTAATGAAAGAGGATGAGGGCAGATTTAAAAAAGGAGATGTATTAAAGTCTGCAGGTTATAACAAACCTGCCTTAAACTCTCCTAGAGGAAATGTTTTAAATGGTAATTATCCTATCAGATGGACAGGCCCTTACTACTTGAAAGGTATAAATTGAAAAATAAAATCATCAAGCCAGAAATTTTAAACTCTAGTTTAGGTATCGGAACTGTACTCAAATACAGTTTTGATACCGAGCAAGAGTTAGAGGAATTCTTTTTAAAAGCTCTGGTTACATTCAATAAAAACAAATCTAAAACAAAGGTAATTGGTAAATCTATTTACGTTTTCCAAGAGCCTAACAAACAGGAGAAAACAGATGCAGTTACAAAAAGTAACTAACTTAAACTACGATCAATTTATTGGTCGTAAGATTTATAAAAGAAGGAAGCAATTAAAACTAACACAAATGGAAGTTGCTAAAGTTATGGGAATTACATTTCAGCAGGTTCAAAAATATGAGAAGGGAGTTAATATTATTTCTAATAAAAAATTAAGATCCCTTTCTGCTGCATTAAAGATCCCAAAAATTAAAATTGGATTTTGTGTTTATAAATACAATAAAAAAATAGGAGGCTTATATGAATAATTATGTTGCTTATTTAAGAACGAGTACCAAGAAGCAGCTCCTGGGTATTGCTGCTCAACAAGATAAGATCCAGGATTTCATTTCAAAAAGAGATGGAGCTGTCTTGGTTAATACTTTTACTGAGCAAGAAAGTGGATTGAATAATAACAGGAAGCAGCTCCAGGCTGCGATCCAATTTGCAAAAGATAATAATGCTAGATTATTGATTGCTACTATGGACAGGCTAACAAGAAAGGCGAGCTTCTTTTTACAGCTCCAGGAGGAGGGAGTTAAATTTACTATTTGTGATATGCCAGAGGCAGACGAAACTACCATTTCTATCCTGGCTGTTATTGCTCAAAGAGAAGTTAAGATGATTAGGCAAAGAACTAAAAATGGTTTGGGCCAAATCAAAAAAAAATTATACCAGGATGGCCAATACAAAACCAAGCTAACCAATAGGATTATTACCAAGTTAGGTAATACAACTAACCTGGCCCAAGCTGCTGCTCTTGCTGTTGCTGCTAAGAAAAAAGCTGCCGCAGAATTTGCAAAAAATATTTTGCCTGTTGTCCAGGAGATCAAGGATAAGGGCAGAGTAAATACTTACAGAGGTATAGCTGCAGCTCTAAATGCTAGAGGAATAGCTACTAGATCCAATGGCAAATGGTATCCAAGCAGTGTTAAGAACCTAGAATTGTACAGATAATATTCTTGTTATGTACTATAAATTAACTTATAAAGGAGATTGTAATGAAAGTTACAGATGATTTAAAAAACTTTACTTGTAGCAGATTGCCAATTTTATTGGGAGCTGCACACAAAAATGCTTTGTCTAAAAATGAATTACTCCAGGAATTTATTGATAAAAAAAATGGATCTTGGGTAGAGCCAGAGCAAAATAACTATTCAAAATATACAGATTATTTTGAGCAAGCTATTCAAAAGATTGTTCAAGACGATTTTCCTAAATTAAAATTTAAAGCAGGAGCTAATGAGAAGCCTTATGCTGCAGTAAGTACACCGCTTGCCTGCAGCCTGGATGCCTGGGCCATAGCCAAGGATCCTATTCACGTAACAAATCCAATGGGCCAAACCTTTACAATGGAAGGAGATATTTTAATTGAATACAAAACTACTTCTGTTGCTGAAGATAACCTGCCTTTATACAAAGGGCCTATTCAAGTACAGGGCCAAATGATTTGTACCAATACTACTAAAGCTATTGTTGTGGTGTTTAATATTAGAACCTGGCAAATAGAATACTGGCCTATCTTTGAGCATAAGGAAGTACAATCTAAAATCAAAGAAGCTGTCAGAGATTTTTGGAATAGAAAGGATAAAGAAATATTTTATGATCCAGAAAAACCGAATGATTATAATCTAATTTATCCAAATCCGATAGCAGAAATTAAGGATCTATCTGGTAATAATTTTATTGGAGATGCAATCAATGCCTGGCACGAAGGCAATCAGTTAATCAAAACTGGTAAAGAAAAGATTGAACAATCACAAGATGTAATCAAGCAAGCTCTTGGAGAGCATAGCTTTGGTACTTATAATAACTTTAAAATTTCTTGGCCTGTTAGAAACTATAAAGCAAAGCCAGAAAAAGTAGTGCCTGCACAGGAGGCATATTCAAAAAGACAATCAACAATATCAATAAAGGAGGGAGAATGAGTGAAGTAATTTGGACAATCGTTATATTCTTTTTAATTTATTTAGCTTTGAGATCGGCTGCAAAAAGTATGATCTCAATGGTAACAGGAGGAGATGATGAAGAAGAAAAAAGTAACTAAGCTATGGCAGGGTAAATTCGTTTCTGTCAGAGATTATGAAGTACAGGCTGCAATTAAAAAAGGTGGATTAGAAATAAATCACAATGGAAAAATTATGCAGCTAAAGAAAGACGAGCTGCTGCACCTGCAGCCAAGCTCTAAAATATTTCAATCTAAATTTAAAGGATCCTACAGATTGATTGATATTTTATTTAAACCACTAACCGAGGATCCAAGACAAGGAAAATTAGTATGAATGATATAGTTAAAAAAGATCCAATGAAATTTGCAGAGGAAATTGCAAAATCAAATTTGGTACCAAAACAATTTCAAGGTAAGCCTGTTGATGTTTATCTAGCTATGAGTTGGGGTAAGGAGTTAGGCATATCTCCAATACAAGCTCTGCAAGATATTGCAGTTATCAATGGCAAGCCTAGTATTTATGGAGATACTATGATGGCTCTTTGTAGAAGTCATCCTGAATTTGAGGATATAAAAGAAACTATCTCTGGAGAAGGAGCTAGCAGAAAAGCTGTTTGTGAAATTAAAAGAAAAAATCAATCCTGGTATAAGACAGAATTTTCTATGTCAGATGCTAACAGAGCAGGCTTGTTAAATAGGCCTGGCCCTTGGAAGTCATACCCAGATCGTATGCTCAAGATGCGAGCTAGAGGTTTTGCTTTAAGAGATGTATTTGCAGATGCTCTTGGTGGTGTAATAACTAGGGAGGAAGCAGGGGATTATCCAACAAGGGATCCTAAACCTGTAGAAACAGTTATGGATAGGCTAGATACTGTAGCTAAAACAGCTTTAGAAGCCCCTACAGTAGCATCAAATGAAGTAAATGATGTTACCCCTACCAAAGAAAAGATCGCTGAAAATAATACACCTATGGCTCAGGAAACAGATATACAACCAGAGGTAGGTAAATCTCAATGGGAGATGAGGAAACTTAAAGGGCCTGGAATATATTGTGAGGATCATAAGTCCTTTGCTGAGGAGTTTAGTAAAGCTATGGGCAATATAAGGATCCATAAGAAATCTAATAAGGCAGAGAAGCTCAAGTTTTTAAAGCAGCTATTTCAAGTCAATGAAGATGTTATCAAAGATTTAGAAACAGTAGATAGCGGATTACATACTTCAATCTTTAATGAGTACATATCCATAGCAGGAGAGCTTGATGAAAATAATTGATGAAAAAAATATCTGTCCAAGGTGTGATGGTACAGGAAAGATCCAGGGATCTAACACTCAACCCACTGAAAAACAAATGAAACTATTTTTAACTTTCAAAAAATATTTAATTGAGAAGGGCCATCCTCCTTCAGTAAGAAGGCTTGCGGCCCTGGAGTTTTCTTCAGTTACTGGTACTTACAACAAGCTCATAGCTTTAGTTGACAAAGGAATTCTTGGTAGAAACGTTAATGGCAAGGCTCACTCTTGGCATAACTTCTTCATTAAGAAAGATATAGAAAGGAGGTAAGGGGTATTGGACATACATAACAGAGAGTATATTTCAAGTAAGCGATTACAAATCAAGCAAGACTTGAAAGATACTAACAAAAAGATTTTCTCTTTAGAAAAAAGAAAAGAAAAACTCGAAAAAGAAAAAAGAGATTTATCTTTTAATGAATTAATATACGATACATTACTTATGAATTGGAAGTAACTTTCCTTTTATAAGTCAATTCTTCGGCAGCTTCATCTAAGCTGAACACAGGTTTAATAAACCTTAAAGGATCCTCTTGTCCTGGATCAACAATAAAAGCCATACTCTGAAATATATTATGTTCTCTCAATGATTTGCTTTCTGCATAATCATCAATCTCTTTATATCCTGCTACCCTTACTGCGTGAGATATTCTTTGGCTTTCGTGGTTCTTAACTATTTGATAACCAGAAACGTGCCTATGTCCTGCAACATAAATATCATCCACACCAAACCTGGCAGCCTTACTCATTGCGTGGCTTTCGTTCCACTGAGAATGACCTGCGTAATCGTGCCTACAATTTACATTAATTGTTTTACCACCTGGGATCTTTAGCTTTAATCTAACTCCGTGGTTCCTATAAATTCCTGCTTGAGATCTGAAGATAAATTTATTTATATCTCCACCATCTGTATTCCAAATATCGTGATTGCCTCCAATAACAGCAGCCCAATAAACTCCTGCCTCAGATAAAAACCACTCAATTAATTTCTCTGCTTGTTTCCTGGTAGTTTCCTGGTCAGCATACTTCTTCATTAATCTGCCTACCCAGTTGTTTGTAATATCCCCAACACATATTCCAATCATTCCTGGAGTGTTAGCCATTAGATCCATATCAGCTTTTAATCTACCCCAGTTACAACCATCATCATCTATATGCGGATCCCCAACAAAACAAAGGGCAAAAGGTTTTTTTTCTTTTAGATCTACATCAATTAATTTAGTTGCATTGTGAGCTTCTCTTTTTCTTTCCCATCTCTTGAGAGATCTTTCAATTAATTCTTCAGTAGTTAATTCATCATCTGGAATATCTTGAATAACAAAAGGAGCTTTATCCATATTGTTTATTTTATCATCCGAAGCATATCTTTTGTACAACATATAAACTGCGTGATAATTTTTACCAAGCTCTTTGGCAGCTCTATGAAAACCTACCCTTTTGACTAGGTTAACCATATCTCTTATTTCTTTTAAATTAATAACTCTCGGCATCTTTCATAATAAGTGAAAGCTCCTCGGCCCTGGCAGGAGTTTGTTCTGCCCATCTACTATCTAACATTTCTAGTGAGGCAGTTTCATAATCCTGATCCTGGAGAGCTTCCAACATCCTTCTAAATTTTTTAACACCTGTAGCACCTAATTGAAAAACCATTTCAATTAATACTTCAGTTGCAGTAGGAGTAATATCTAAATCGTAATCGTTACAAATATTCTCTACTTGATCTACAGCATTTTGGAAATCTTTTTCAAAAATTTTTTCCAAAAATTCTTTATCATATTCCTTATCATCTTCCCAGAAATCTTCTACACATAGATGGCCAAATCCTATTGTTCTTTTTCCCAGGCTGTCCAGGTACACCTTGGATCTATAGCCTTCGTGTTCTTTAATTCTTTCTTTTATATCTTTCATTTATTTTTATTTGCTATTGTTCTTGCAATACTCTCTCCGCTTCTGCCCACGACATACCCTCCAAGTCCTATATTTAATAATGTCCATACATCTCCAGGCAGCTCAAAGGTTATGATTGTTCCAGTAAAAAGTTTTATCACTGGCCCCAGGATATAATTCCATACCAGAATAAATATTAAAACATACATTAAAGTTGGTCGCCAACCTGCAACAAACCAATTTGATTTTGCTTCAGCTTCTACAATAGATGCAGCAGCTTTTAATTCTTCAGTACCAGATTGTAGTAATTGAGTATTGAGTTGAGCTTTTAATTTTTCTGCCAGATCCTTATCTGGGATTGCCTTATCAACAGTATTGAATAGCATCTTCGCAAGAGGAGCTATAACTTTTAAAGCAGGTAACATTATCAATCTGTATTAAATTATTTCATATAAAGCAATAGTTGTATTGCTATCTTCCCTGGCCCCTATAAGGTTTTTTTCTTTGTGATTTGTTGGGCCTCTTGCTATGTCTGCCTGGTCTTTTTCTGGGTTTATTTTTTATATAAGTTAACTGTCCTATTGCAGATTTCTTAGCCATAACTAATATTTATTTTCTCCAGTATTCTGTGATTTGTTTCCACTCACACTCCTCATATTCCTGGTTATAATCATATTCCTGGAATGTTCCTTCATTAATGAATGGCATTACTTTACTAAATCTTTTGCAGTTAAAATAATTCTTTGCTTTACATCAATAATATCTTTTGGTTTTTCTTTAAAACCTACAGCCATATATCCGTGGAAGTGTCCTGCGGAAGGAGGTAAAGCAACCCTGCACATATACTTAACATCCAAGGTATCCATCCATTTACCTACTTTGCTAGACGATTTAAAATCGGCACAGAATACTTCTCCTCGTAACATCATAATCAATGCTTCGTTTCTGTTATTACTTCCAGAGTTAAACAAAGATGCAATATGGCCCTCAATGTTTTTATTCCTTAAACCATTTTGTTCTTGGGCCAGTATAGTAATTCTTTCGTTAGCTTGAATATCTCCTTTGTGTACTACTAAGGCAGGAGCATTAACATCAATTAATAGTTGTTTAGTTATATCTTTTAATTGCTCTGGATCCTTAACTTGATAATGATTATTACCACCTGCAATATACATCCAGATAGATTGTTCATTCTTATAAACCAAATATCCTGAAAGCAACACAAACCCTACAACCAAAAGATTAATAATCTTTTTGGGAGTATCACACCATTTAATTAGATCTATGAATTTATCCATTTTTTAAATTCCTTTAAATGGATTTATATATTATTTTACAAATTTTATTAAGGCTATAATGCCTGCTAATATACCACCAAGATATGCGATAACTTTCAACCCACCCTTACCCATAGCCATTTGCTCTTTAAGAGCTGCTATATCCTTTGTATTTTGTTCTAGTGTTTTTTGAATATTATTTATTTTGGTATGTATTAATACCAAGGTAACTGTTTGAGCTGCTGATCTTTTTTTCTTGGTAATCTTAGGCATTATAAATCGTGCTTGAATAATTTATAAAAATTATTGTAAGCATCCCTCCATAGTTTAAGGATTTTTTTTTGAAATTTTTTGTACCTTTTGTTTTCAAAAGGAAAGTCTTTTAAATAATCTTCAAACATAGTTTACTCCTCTGTTATTAATATTGTAAAGCTACACCTCTAATTCTAGCTTCTTTAGAACCACTAGCTTGGTTAGCAAAATTTAATCTGTATTTAAGTTGTGTTCCAGCTGTTACAGCTAAGTCATTTACTTTAGCCATCTTAATGCCAGTAGAAAAATTAGGTAATGCACTTAATGTAGCTGTACTCCAATTAGAACCACCATCTGCTGAAAGTTCTAAAACTATATCTGTGTTTAATGCGTTAGTTCCAGCATTGTCTTGGTAAGTAATAATAGCACCCATACTAGATACACTTGATGGTGCAGTTATTGTTGTACCTGTGAAATTTCCTGTTGCACTATACGCTAATTCATTTTCATAAAATTGAATTTCTTGTTGATAATGAGTTGAACTATCAGTTCCACTATCGCCTAAAATTCTGTAATAAAGATTTTCAGTATTATGTGCTGTAAAACTATTAAAATCTGAATAATACTCTGAACCTGAACTTGTTGTAGCTGTCCAAGCAAATGTTCCTATATCTGTCCAAGTAGTTCCATCTGAACTTCTTTGAAATTTATAATTTCCATTACTACTTGTACCTGATTGCCATAATCTAAAACCAGTAAAATTTCTTGGTGTGTCTAATTGAAATTGAAACCATCTTGAACTTGTTACACTTTCATTATAAAAATGCCAAGAAGTTGGCGAACTACTTGACGTTCCAGTATTTCCATCTATCCAAGCAAGGATTGTAGTTTCACTATCGCCACCACCAATTCTAAAGCCTGTCCAAGTTAAAGTATAATTACTTCTTTGGTCGCCAGTTCTCAAAACATTTGAGCCAGTTCCACTTTGAGAAGTAGTTACATATTCACTAGCATTTCTTGTAGAATTAGTAGTCGTATCAATACCTGTAGCATCTTGAAATACATCTACAAACTGTGAGTTAGTATTGTAAGCACTTCTGTTTGCATCACTAGCTTGTCTTAAAGCAAGTGTAGAAATATCATTAACAATTTTATTATCGTCAAATGATGTTGCGTGTTGAGATACACTTGATTGACTTATTCTTGCGTCTGCAAAAGTACCTGTAGTTATTTTAGAAGTATCTAAAGCAGGTATCTCATTAGCATCTAATGTAATTTTAGTATTGTCTATTTGACTTGATGCACCTAATAATGAACCTAAATCTCTTGCTTTAGTCATAGCGGATTATACCTCCGCAGGTGGTGTGTACCCTGTCATAGCAGTTACTTGAGCTTGAGTTAAACCAAGTTCTAATAACTTATTATTTCCAGCAAGTGCGTCAGCTTCTTTTTGTGCTATTTTTTTTTCTCTAGCAACTTTATCTTTTTCTGCTTTGATAGCTTCTTGTTGTCTTTGTGCTATTTCCTCAGCAGTCATTTCTATTTCAAATGTACCTTTTGGTGTTATTAATAATTTTTTCATATTTTATATCTCCTTATTTAATTCCATATAGTTTAAAGTTTCCTCTAGTAATATTTCCTGAATTTAAGTAAAATGTTAATCCTGATAATGCAGTTTGAGCATCAGTTAAAGTAATCATACTTAAACCTCTGTGCCAATAAGGAGAACCAGTACTACCAATATGACCCCAAGAAGATTGAATAGATTTATTATTATTAGTTCCTAATGGGTCAGGAATATGACATTCAAAATTTACTGTATTTGTAGAACTATCACTTATTCCATTTGCTTGACCTGTAATACGACCGTGATTATCAACTAAATATCCTGCAAATGCTCTTGTAAGTTGGTCAGTTTCAGTATTTGGATAAGAGTCAGTATAATTTTCAAATGTTGTATATCCATCAGTTGTTGTAACATCACTATTACTTCTTCTAAATCTTAAGAGTAATCTTACACCATTAGTTTGTGCAGTTAAATTACTAACAATTAATTTATAATTTTTATAAGTAGATGAAAAATAACCATCAAAAGAAATTGTTGCAGAATTTGAAGCATCTGTTGTGGCAAGTAAAACAAAATCACTAGACAAATTAGTCCAACTAGGATTTGCACCAGCTCCGCCTGTTTGTAATACTTGACCAGCAGTACCAGCTCCAAGTCTTTGCAGACCTGAACCATCACGATAAACTAAATCGCCTTGAGTTGTTAATGTTGTAGTTAAGTCTGTACCATTAGTACCATTTGTACCTGCACTAGACATTTGATCCCAGTATGTAGTGTTTGTAGGTAAGTTGCCTGTAGATGCTAACTTACAAATGTAGCTTGATCCATTGTAAGATACAACGTCATCAACAGCATAAGCTGTTCCACCTGCGTATGCACCTTGCCAATTAAATTTTATTGATCCTAGATTTATTGTTGCCATATCGTTCTCCTTTTAAATTAATTTTAACCTCATTTCAATTAAATAGTTGCTATCAAATTTCCATTGGAAATACTAAAAGTAAAGCCACTAGCACTGAATAATACATCATCAAAGGCTGCATAAGTGGCAGCATCTATGTTATCAGCACCCTGATTTGTTGTGGTTACAATTAACTCTCCACTCGCATTTTTATTAAATCCATATACCTCAGCAGAGCTTGCATTACCAGGCTGAAATACACCTGAAGAAGCATTATAAAGTAATACCTGTCCATCTGTTACACCAGAAGTTGAAACATCATTAGCATCATTAATAGAAAAGTTAGCTAATTCAAAAGTACCATAAGCTACAATATCAACAGTATCTGTTCCACTAACACCAATCGCACTAGAAAAAGTTATGCTTGTTCCAGAGGTTGCAGTAACATCTGTTCCCAAAACCATTTTTACACCATTTAGGAAAATATCCAAAAACCCTGCATCATAGCTAAGAGTATTTCCTGCATCATCTGGGCCACTTAATGTAAGTGTAGAAGATGAAACTGTGTAAATGTACCTTTGGGCTGTGCCATTGACTGCGGAGGCCGCAGTTATGAACCCTCCAGAGGAGTACACTTTCATTACGTTGTTGGTGCTATCAAACCAAAGATCTCCTATATCCAAACTTGTAGTTGGAGCTGTTGCAGAAATTCTATAAACATTTGCAAAATTTTGTACTTGGCCAATATTTGTTGCTACTGTTCCAATCGTATCAGAACCTGCCAAGTCAGCAGCTACTGTGCCTATTGTGTCTGATCCAGAAAGATCTGTTGCAACAGTATTAATATTTGTTGAGTTTGCATTGACAGCATTAATGTTTGCAGCATTAGAATTAACAGCAGATACAGCAGCATCAATATTTGCAACCGCAGTTACATCCCCAGAAATATTTGCAACTATAGAAATATCAGCAGCATTATTTGCTAAAGTAGTTAATCCTGCTGTTCCTGCTAAAGTAGTAATATCTGGAGCAATACCTGCAACTGTTGAAATATTATTTGTTGGAGAGATTTGTCCTGCAACAGTAGTGATGTTTGCAATATTTGTACTATCCCCAACAGTTTGTACTACACCAATATTATTTCCTACTGTATCAATTTCAGATACTGCTTCGTTTAAATCATTAGCTACAGTTTCTACTTCAGATATAGCTTCATTCAAATCATTCGCTACTGTGATAACATCATTAATATTATCTGCAACAGTTTGCACTTTAGTTATATTTGTTGCGACAATTCCAATATCAGCCTCATCTGCTGCTACAGCAGTTACATCTGCACTGATACCTGCGACAGTTGATATGTCTGCAGCAATAGTAGCTAAAGTTTCTAATCCTGCAGTAGTTGGCCCAATTTCTAAAGCTGATCCTGCTGAGTTAAATTTAACAACCCTGTCAGCATTGTTAGCTTCTGTATTATCGTAAGGAAATTCTAGTGGTCTTGTTGCATCTGTTTCAATAGGAAGTGTTATAGCTCTTGAGATCTTTTCTTCTAATTGTTGTAATAAAGCTAAATTAGTATTGAATTCTGTTTCTAAAGCATCTGCAGTTAATGGGCCACCAGAAGTAAATCTTGTTGTTCTTGAAATATCTTTCTTACCAATAAGAGTAACTAAAGCTCCAGAGGCAGGTGCGTTACCTGCAGTAAATGTTATGGATCCTGTTCCATTAGCATTTGTTGAAACTGTATAATGAGTAGATAATGTTTTTAAAGTATCATTGACATAGACAGCAATATCTGCATCTGCATAGATAACAAACGTAAAATTGTAAGGGCCTAAAGATCCAGAAGAAGTATATTGATTTCTTCGTTCTCCTGTTAATACTGGATTTACTGCCATCTTAATCTACTCCTATAACTTCTCTTAGTGGTTTAATATTTCTATCATTAATATTTTTAGTCAACTCTAAAGCCTTATACTTTAAATCTGGATACTTTAAAAGTAACAATTTATCTGGGCCATCTAAACCAATCCTTAAATTTTCGCTTTCTTCAAAGCTGTTTTTAAATTGTTCTGGTTTGCCGTGCCTGTGGAAATTAATAATATTAGTAATCATTTTTTCCCTGGAGGTAGTAGCCATATCGTCATCTGATCCATAAATATAATAAGCATCTGAAGTCATAAGTGTTTTTAAACTTTGTTGTAAAGTAGCACCTGGCATCATTACGTTTTCATAATATTCTGGCGATACATAATTTGGAGCTTCATCTAATACATCTTGAGGTAATATAGAAAAATCTCCATTAACTAATCTTTTATAATCATTAGCTTGTTCTCTGTTTAATGGAATTCTTTGTCCTCTAATTGATACATATGATGGATGATTATTTGGCCCAAAACTTAATCTTTCAAATTCTCCAGAAACTCCTATCTTATCTAAAACTGTACCAAAAATAGCTTTACCATCTTCGTTTCTGTAATTTGCAATTTCATCAAATTTTGAATTTCTATACAATAAAGGTATAGTTTTCTTTAAATCATCTTCAGTAAATAAACCTGTATCAATTAAATCTTGTTGTTGCCAAGGCATATCTCTAAATTTAACTGGAGAATAAAGCACTCCTCCTGGCCCAACTCTTGGATCTTCTGTTGCTTCTCTACCCCAAAAATCAACAGCCACAGGCAAGCTCTGTCTATCCATCCTTTTTTTAACTTCGTTAGTTAATTCTAAATTAAAGTTACCTAATACATCATCTGCAAGACCTGTAGCTTTTTCTACCATATCGTAAGTACCATCTCCATTATCTACAAAGGTTCTAATACTTCCATCATCTGGATCTTCTACAGTAAATATATCTGGCAGCTCTCCTGATCTAGCAATTAGATTTCCATTTTCATCTATATCTTCAAATTTTTCTATATTCATTCTAAACCTTGAAGCCATAGGAACAAAGTTAGTTAAATTTCTAGCACCCCATTTTATTAATTTTTTTGTAAATACTTCTGGGTTTCCAGAAGAATAATCGCTTGAAAATATCTCTATAAAATCTGCAATATTACCTGCAAAAGGAGATGATAATGTTTTTTCTCCAACAGATAATGTTGCTTTCAAAACAGCTTCAGCTATTTCTTGTTCTGATTTTACTTCTCCAAGAGCTGCTAAATTGTATCCTAAAGTTAACCATTGTCCTGCAGGATCTAATCTATTGATCTGATAAGATCTATCTTTTCCTTCGTGTAATATTCCTTTGTATTGTCCTTCTGGATCCAATCTTGACCAAGGTAATAATATTGAATATTCATCTGGCCCTGATTTCATAAATCTTAAATTATCATTATCTCTTTGGGATCCATAAATAGGATCTCCACCTTTTACATATCCATTTGCTGCCATTAATGTAGTCATAAAAACTAAAGAATGAGAAGCAATTAAATGACCTTGAGCCATATCTCTTTGTACAGGATCTGTTGAATGTAACATCTCATATAGCTTGCTACCTTTTAAATATTTAGCCATAGCAATATTTACACCTGGAGTAAGCTCAACACCTACTTTCGTTAAATTATAAAGTGTGCCAAAGAATGGAGTAATTAATTTTCCTACTGTTCCCCATACTGCGGATCCTGGAATATTTGTTTGTTCTTTTAAAACTGAATGAATAGCAGCTCCGAATTTATCTAGCTTTCTTTGTAACACTGTATCTCTAGCAGCTTCAATAGATTTTAATCTTATATCTGGAGCTTGTTTTAATGGATCATTAACTATTTGTTTTACTCTTAATGCAAAATCTTTATCTGGAATAACTCCATTTTCTACTTCATCCAAGGCCTTAGTGTATGCGTAAGTATGCAGCTCAGATCTGTAAAACATAAACTTCAACATATCATCTGCTGCCTTCATAAGTCTTGGAGCATATCTTGTAGATACATCAAGGATTGCATCTGCACCTTTAAAGAAAGCATTGTCAGCTAAATAAGATGGATCTTCTTCTATTCTTTCTCTTAGTCTTTTATTAACCTTACCTGCTGTATTGTAAGTTAAATTTCTAACATTTATTTTGCCACCAGAAATACTGTCATCTATTGGCACTTTTGAAAAAGTATCAATGGATTGACCAGTTAATAATGATGAAGAAAATACTCTAAAGCCATCTACCATAGATTGCATATATCCATAGTATCCTGCTAAAGCAGATTTAAAGGTTAACCCTTTGTGCTGCTTGTCTAACATTTTATGAATAGATCCTTTTGTTCCTCCTGCAAATCTAGCTAGGTGGTGGAATTGTTGTAATAATAATCCTGCACCCATATTAACCATATGCGTGTCAACACCAGATAAAAGGTTGTTGTAATAAACTTGGAACAACATTTCTCTGCTTGTTGCAAGATTAATTTGTTTAACAGCTCTTGCAGCAGATCCTTCGTTACTATTTATAATACTATAAATTGCTTGTAATTTTTGTTCATTAAATTCTTTACCACCAGTATTATCCATTATTGCTGTTAATGCTTGTTCTTCATTAACTGATACTTCACTAGCTTTTTTCATTTCTCTTAAAATTCTAAAAGATCTACCAAGCTCTGCTCTAGCTCCCATTACCTGGTTCAATACAGAAGCATAAGTTTGCGTCATTTGCATAGCAAAGGCTTTTTCTTTTGTTCCTGCATTTTCTGATACAGCTTTTTTAAGAGCTATTTTTAAATGAGTTTTAAAATCTTTTAATAAATTGATTGCACCCAACATCTGTTCAACATTATAAACAGATCCTATTTTTCTATTTTGCAAAGTTTCAATAGATATATTTAATTCATCTGCTAGATCTTTAACAACATTATCTTTTAATACTCCGCCTTCTCCTCTACGATATTTGTTTTTACCTTTTTGATAAGTTTTTCCTAATACCTCAATTAAAGCATCAATATCATTCTCATCTTTTACTTTGTACCAAAGTGAATTTTTATATGCGTCAAAATCTTTAGGGAATAATTCTGGCGGTAATCTATTTTCTGTTACAGCTTTTTCTAAATTTTTAATTAATTTATTATTGATTAATTCTTCTGGAGTTACACTTGTGCCAACACCAGTAATCTCCTGGGCCTTTGCTTGTGTCTTAACTGTTTTTTCAGCTCCAGTTTGTAACTCAGGTATTCCTTTAGTTAGCCACTCTCTAACTGCCTTTGCTACATCTTCTGGTTTAAATTTTCCAAATCTTGCCATTATTGATTTCCTTTATTAATTTTTTTTTCTTGTGCAACTATATCTTTTTCTAATTTAATCTCTCCTCTATAAATAAAATTCATTTCTTCTACAGTTAAAAATACTTTATCTCTATATGGTTCATAATATTTTATATGATGTTGCTCTATAATATCATCTAATTCTCTTGGTCTTACCTGTATTTCAAAAGTAAAATTATCTGCTTCATTCATTTTAACCTGATAGTGTGTTGTTCTTAATTTGTTCTTATAATCTTTTTCTAATATAACAAAATTTTGCTCTACATATTGCTCCATTTTAGACACATTCCCAAAATTATCTAATAATTTAGCACCTAAATAATCTCCTATTCTATAAGGCTCTGCTGTTTTTCTTTTTAATTTTTGTGTTATTTTTTGTTCATCTTTAACTCTAGCTTTTACTGATCCACCTTCATAACCTTCTAATATTTTTTGTGCTTCTGGAAGTGTATTTTTAGCTTGATTTATATTAAGATTTATATCATTATTACCCTGATAAACTTTATTCGTAATATCAATGACAGATAAATTATTAGTATTTCCAAGATCTTTAGATAATTCAGTTGTTTCCATTTCGCCTTTAACTGGTAAAGCAGTTTCTTGGGATGGTACTTCATTTAAAGAAACAGAGGATTTTTCAGCAGGAGAAGTATTAACTGCAACTCCTGTGTCAGCTAAAGAGCTTTCTGATAAAGGAATTCCTGAAACTTCTTTTGAGCTTGCAGCTCCTGCAGCAACTGGTTCTTCAAAATTAGAAGCCAAATAACTTTTAGCTTTAGCTACCCACTCTGGAGATTGTTTCATATATTTGACAGCTTTAAATACTGTATCAAACATAAATCCCATTAAAGCACCCTCTATAACTCCTTTTCCTCTGCCTTTCATTTTTTCTATAATGTCAGCTTCTTCATCAACTCTACTATCTAAAAATTGTATAAATTCGTTTTGTATTCCAAATTCTGATAATAAACTTGCAAAGTTTCCATATTGTGGAGAAAACATAAAATCTGCCACAGCTCCAGATCCATAAACTTTTAAAGCATTGGTTGCCTTGTTACCAGTTTTATAAGCCTTTGTTGCTTTTAACATACTGGTAAAAGGGATCATAAATTCTATAAATCCTGCACCTAAATTTGCAACCATACTATCTGGATTATCTACAAATTCTAATGGCCTAACATTAACGTTTTCTGGTCTTTCAGTTAAAAAATTAACTTCTCCATCTTTTATTTCAATATAAAGATTAGGTAATCCAAATTTTTCTCCAACTCTTACAATATCATCTGTTACTTCAAAAACATTATTCAACGTGCTTTCAACAGCAGTACCAACCATCCTATAACCTTCTTGAAAGAATTTTTTAAATTTACTATCTTCTCCTTCTTGAGATGCAATAAATTCATCATCAAGAATATCTTTGTTTGAATTAATAATTGCTGCAGCAGCTTCTTGGTTTTCATTATCAAAAGCTGATTTAGCATTTTGATATGCGTTCATCTTATCTTCGTTTATACGAACATTGGTAGGATGTAATTTTTCATTTTCATAAGATCGTAAAGCCATTAATCTTTCAAGATCTCCCATACCCTCTGTGCTTTCAATCTCAATAATTTTATCTTTTCTATTCATTAATCGCTTCCTGTTACTTCAAATATAGCTTTATATTCAGCTTCTCGTTTATCATTAATAATATTAAATGGATCATTTGCCAAATAATTATAAATATCTCTAGGTGTTAATTCTAATACATTTCCGCTATCATCTTTAAAATAGACTTTAGTTTTATCTATTTTCACAGCTTTATTTTCTATGTCAGCAATTCCTCCTGGGATACTTTCTTCAATGCTTGCCATCAAAACTTTTAATCTTTCTATTTCTGCAGTATCTTCTTTGATCTTTTTACTATTTTTTTCTGTTGTTAATTTTAGCTCTAAGTTTTGTTTTTGTTTTTTTAATGTATTATATGTTTGTAATTTTGGATTTCCTGTAGCTTGATCTTTACCACTAACGGCTTCTTTATAATCAGTTTGTGTTATAATTATTTTTCCTTCTTGATCTAATCTTTGAATAACACTTGCCACATCCAAAGGATTTATTCTATCTCCAGATCTTCCTAATCCAATACCT
>JGI11772J19994_1000018_pt1 | contig 33775 bp, 43 predicted proteins | sample Etolagsurwater0m_FD_19994 | JGI IMG/M metagenome (IMG submission 19994) | reverse complement strand
ACCGCTTTGATTATCTCTTGCACCTTTACCACCACCAGTAGATGTTATTGTTGAAAATACTGAAGAACTACCATTACCACCATTACTAGCACCTCCACCTGCACCTGAACCACCTGCACCAACTGTAAGTGTATAAGATGTTCCGGGTGTTATTGTTATTGGTGTTTCAGTTGATGAATTACCTCCTGAAGTTTCACTAGCGTATGAATTTCTATAACCACCTGCACCGCCACCTGAGCCACCTTCACGACAAGGTTCTTCAGAACCTGAACCACCACCACCGCCACCTGCAATAACTAAATATTCTAAATCAAATAATTGTAATTTATATTTACCTTTATTTAATAATTCAACAACATCATTAACGCCAAATACGCCAGTATTGGCGGAACTAGATTGTGTAGGTTTAGCACCTGTGTAGCCATACTTTGCCATAGGTACTCCTTATTATGAAATTTCTAAAACTGATATAAACGCTTCTAAATCGCCTGATGCAGCACCACCTGTGAGTTCTATATCATCTCCTGCTTCAAGAACTAACTTAGATGTACCTGCTAATTCAAGTGAGCTATCTGCAGGAACTGTCATTGTGTGAGCAATTTCAGCAGTAGTAGCTGCGCTACTGTCATTAATTTCAGCAGTAATTGTGTCATCTGCAGCACCATCAACATTAGTTATTCTTAAAGTAATAACTATTGCTGTAGTTGCAGCAGGACAAGTATATATTGACTGTGCTGAATTAGTTACATCAAGGTTAGCGTTCTTAAATGTTTCTGCCATTTATTTTATCTCCATATATTTCTATACTCCCATCACTATAGCACGAGCTTGTGTACTTGTCGTGTTAGTAACAGAAAGTGCTTCCATTATTTCCCTAAATGCTAGTGATATTGCACCAGTATCGGGTAATAAATCTATATCTTCATCTAATGGTAAATTACCAATAGTGTCTATTCCTAGACTTCCACCTTCTTTAAGCATTAATAATATACCCATAATTATCCTAACGCTATGATAAGACCAATACTAGCTTTAGTATCTACATAGGCTTTGACACTTTCTGATGAAGGTACTGTAGTTGGACTAGCTGTTGCAAAAGTATCATCATCTAATACTGCAGTACCACTAACACCTGTATTTAGTACTGGGCTTGTTAATGTTTTATTTGTTAAAGTTAAAGTTCCTGATGTAAGTTGGTCATGTAAATCTTCAAACATTTCTCCCACAACTGCCATACGAACTGTTGTTCCATCAGCGTGTGATATATCAGGAGAATGTCTACCTTCTACATCTCTAGTTACAGTTGACATTGTTACACCTGAAGATGCAGTAACTAAGATTACTTCTTTATTTGTTGCACTATCAGGGTCTATAACTAAATAAAAAGGTGCGGATATTTCTGAAGCTCCATCCGATGTAGGTGCTGTAGATAATGTAATAGAAGTATCAGATGCACCAACATTACCATCTAATGTAGTTTCAAAAAAGTTACTGTAATTAATTTGTTGAGCTACCATTTATCTCCTTGTTTAAACAATGATACCATAATATTTTAACCACCAAATCTCATTCTACCTAATGTTTCCAAACCAAGTGTATACAAACTTGATACAGGTTGAACTACTGGTTGTCTTGTACCTCTCACTGTTATTATTGCATAGTGGGTTACAGAACCTCTTTCAGCATTAACTTGTACTGGGTAACTTATTCTTTCTACAACACCTCTAATAACCTCATTAGGGTCATAGAGTTCTAATGTTACAGCATCTCCTTCTAATTTTCTTAACTCACTGTATAAAGTATCACCTAAATTTTTAACTTTAATAGGTTTTCTTCCTGGTCTTTCTACTCTATCAGATATATTTATAGGTACTTGTGCTACTACCAATTCAGGTCTAGCTAATGCACGAAACTGTAGTGATTTAACAAATGGTGTATTAACACCATCTGATGAATTTAAAATTAATTTACCAATAATATATCTTGATACAGGTGATATCTGTATTTCTGTATCTCCTATGCCTGTAGTTTGTTTTAAAGCTAATTGGTAATTAGCACTATCAGGATTATCTAAATCTTCAAAGTTATTTGAAAATCTAAGTTCTACATTTGTGTTAGCAGACAATTCCTTAGTAGATATTTCTGCACCAACAAATTGTTTACTCTCTGCAGTAAAAAAATCTGCAGCAGAAGTTATAAGATATCCAGTTGTTTCATAAGTAGATGTTTCTTTATACACATCAGAACTTGCTACAGATATAATAAACTTTCCATTACCTTGGGTAATACCTTTTACTAAACCATTACCACTTGTTTGTAAATCTCTAGCAAATCCTGCAGTAGGTAAATAATATCTCCATAGGTTAGTTTCATTAGTTCCTTCATTGACACCCATGTAAATACTATCTCTTGATACAAACATTGCATGAGGTGTAGTATCAATACCATCTACAATAAATTCTTTTATTAATTGTCTATTAGCTAAAACATATAAGTCATCAGCAACAACTAAATCTGCACGATAAAATCTTCCAACTGATACAGTCTCTTCTTTAGTTCCTAAAAATACAATACCTTCAGATGCTGCCATAGAATGTATTTGTTCAAATGGTAACTCTGATTGGCCTTTTAAAGTTAATGTACCATCAACATCTTTAAGTGAATACACATGATGATTAGTACTACCTGCAAGCACTACTGCACCTGCATCTATAACTGATGTAAATTCGTGTGTAGGTTCTAAAGTTACAATAGCATCTCCTACTGCAAAATCAGATGCCCAACTGTCTGCAAATGGGTCGCCTTCCCATAGGTATTCTGCATCTCCATCATTAGCTGTAACTACTAATCTATCTTTTACAAACCAAACACCTGTAAATATTCCACCAGTAAAACCTGTATTGTGTACTGCCCAACCATGACCACCTGGTTCATAGTGTGCAAACTGTGTATTAGTTGTACCTGCAGTTCCAGTGGTAAGATAAATTGTATTTCCAAATGTAGCAATACCTGTAATATCATACAGTATTCCTGTAGAAGTCATTAAATCCCAATTTTCACCATCATCTGTACTTTCATAAACAGATGAACCATCAACTACATAAATGTTTCCATTCGTAGTCCTAACCATATAATTGTTGTCAGAACTAAAACTTGTCTCTGCACCTTTTACATCTTTGTCTGCAGTTGTGTGTAGCAAGTGTACATTGTAAGAAGTTTCATCATCCCCATGGAATACATCAATACCTTTACTATCCCAAAATCTATTTATATCATTTGGATTACCATTAGTTCTATGTGCTGTATCTAATCCTTGACCACCACTAAAATTATTTCTTGAAAAAATACGACCTAAGTTAGATGTAAAATCTTCAGGGTTTTGTTTAACATTAATTTGTCCATCAGTAACATCTGATGATTGAATTGTCATTTCTCTACCAGGACCAACAGCAGACCTAAGTAGCAATGTATCTATTCTTAAATCATACCCATATCTTTTAGGGTTAGTAATAATATTAGTTGTAGGTACTCTAGGCACTTGGATACACCACGCTGTTTAAACTGACAGGTTCAGGGTATCTAGCTCTTAAATCTTTTCTTGCTTGATTAATGAGTACTTGTTGATATTGAAGTAATGAATTTCTTATATTACTAGATGAGTTAACTGGGTAGTTACTAATCTGCATTTGTTCTGTAATATATTCTGCTGTATAAGTAGGTATGTCTTTACCTGATATCATTTGAGCTGCAACACCTGCCATAATAATAGGTTCATATTCAGTCTCTAAACCTATATCAGAAAGTGTAGATGCTTCATTTGTTACCTCACCAAATTTTTTCTTGAATGTGCAATGAACATTTACACCATTAGTAACACCTGTAAACTGTACGACTTTACCTGATGCAGTTACAGAAGTAGGTACATCTATGAGTTCCATAGCCACTCCTCTAAACTGCACTGAAGTTTCACTACCATCTGCAAGTGTTTGATATTGTGATACTGCTGCTAAAGGTGCAACAATTCTATTATCATCATCACCAGTTAATGCTACATATCCTGTAGCACTGGCTATTGTTTGTGTCTCTACTGCATAAAGAGTAGGATATAAATTTTCTATTTGGTCTTTGACTGCATTAAAAACATTTATTCTTGGAAACGCAGGAGCAATTTTTACTATATCTCCAGTGGTATGAGCAGTAGCAGTAGTTCCTCTAGCACCTCTTGTTACAGTTATTGTATTTGTTACAGTGTTTAGTGCTGTTGCATACATTAATTCCTGGCCAATCTCTATGATTGCACCTGCATCTAATGCATCTTCTTCTTCTACAGAAAATAAATTGCCATCATAAACAATAGATGTATCGCTATCTGTAATATCAGAAGTTATATAAGAGTAACTAACAATGTCTTCCATTGGTTCAAGATACTCTCTATAAACCCTATCAACTAGGTTTCCTATAGTTGTACTCATGTTACTTCCTTATGCTGAATGAAATACTAACTGAATAACTCTGTCTGCAACTTCTGCTGTACCTGATACAACTTTAATTGCACCAACTCCTGCCCATCCTGATGGGTCAACTCTAACCTGGCTATCAGCAGTAACTGTATAAGTTACATCAGTACCATCAGTTTCTTTTAATGCTTTAAAAGTTCCTCCAGTGTTTGTTGATGCGACTTGGAATGTTACAGCAGTGCCTGTCATAGCTGCAGGAAATATAATTCCTGATAATAATAAACCATCTGTATCTACTGCAGTTGATACTGTTGTATTTTCAGATATATCTATTGTTACAGCTTTTGTCTTAAATAAATTCTTACCTGCTACTGGCATTTATTCTCCTAAATCTTATTTTTATATTCTAACAGAAGAAAAGGTGGGAGGTGGAATTCCCACCTAATCTTCAAATATTTATCTTTAGCTTACGCCATTGATAACTGCGTGATATTCGGCAGGTCCTTTATCAAGACCAATTTCCATATAAACACGCTTTGATACTGCGGCTGCATCATCATTATCTGTATCTTCTACGAAGACACCACCTTTACCTGGGATGTTTAAGAAACAAACATCTAAGTAAGAAAGGTCCAAAATGAATGCTTGGTCAGCAGGAACGAATTCGTTAACTGCTAGTCCAATGTTTCCAAATGGAGTAATGATACTGTCAATATTGACACCTGCAATGTTTCTATCTCTAGGCAATACTGCCATTTGGTTAGAACCACTCTTAACAAGGTTTTGGTTCAAGTCTAAGATTGAACCTGGTCTTGCGAAAAGTACAGGGTTTTGCATTGGAGCTCCTGCATCATACATTAATTTTAATGTTTCTGCGAGTGCATCAAAGTCAAGACCTTGTGCATCTCCTGTTCCATTTCCTGCTGTATCGTGGGCGTATGCTGATGAACCATTTCCTGATGCTACCCATTCTGCGATGCCTCTCATCTCTCTTGGGTTACCATCTGTTCCATCATTGAATGTAGCATTAAAGAATTCCCACTCAACTTCTCTTGCGATTTTGCTAAGTAGTTCTTCTAATTGAAATGCCATTTCATCTTGCACTGGGTTAGAACCTTCAAATGCTGCTGTTCCAGTTCCCATAGCTTGTGAGTTCAAATATCCTGTAGATGCCAAAGCGGAGTAGGTAAGTTTAATACCTTGGTTCCAAATTTGAACACAGTCTATTGCAGAACTTCTGCTTCTACCAAAATAAGCAGGTTGTCCACCTTCAGCAACAGTTGTATATCCTGATACTGTAGGTGTATCTACTTTTTGGGTTTGGAAAACTGGAGAATTAAGAAGTTTACCACCTGTTAAACCACCAACCATTGATAGTAAAGGTGTTCTTCTAGCACCAACTTTGAATAGTTCGCCAGTAAAATTGTTAATTTCAGATACTGAAATTGGGTCTGGTGAGCCTATAGCTGCCATTATTTTCTCCTAAATTTCTTGGTTTAGGAGGCTTATTCTCCTAAACGCTACTTGTCTTCTAGCTCATTGAGAGCTTTTAATTTTGTAGCAATACTGTCTCTAACACGACCAGTTTGTTGAGCTTCAGCTATTTGGTCTTTTACACTTTGGTTGGCATTTACAGCTTGTGCTTGACTTGCAAGATTGTCTAATCTTTCCTGTCCTGCGTTTACTGTCTCACGAAAACTGTCTTGCTGCCCAAATACTTCTTCTCCAAATTCTTCGGCTACAAATGCTTTAAGTGCATCTGCTGCCAAATCGCCTTCGTACATTTGGTCGGCTGCTTTACCTATTCCTTTAGTCCTATCTAAACCTATTTGTTTAAACAAGTTATCTCGTTCTGCGATTTGATACTGTGCAAGTTCATCTCTAAGAGCTTTATTCTCTTCTCGAATAGCTTTCCAGTTCTTATCTTCAGAACCAGTTTCCTGGACTTCAGTTTCGTTAGTTACTTCTTCAGACATGTATTGTCTCCTATTCCTATAAATAATATTTTTGCAAGTGCCATTTATGTCATGCACTGGGACTACTACATATTATTTATTTTCCATGTCTTGTATGTAGGCATCAAGACAGTTCTCGTATCAAAGGTCTAGTTTAACCACCCGCACCTTAGTAGAGTGTCAAATTTATTATATCATAATTTATTTAAATGCAAGCTGTTTAAACAAGTAGTTATTGTGCTTCTAATCCTACTACTGCACCTTCTCTTGTTGTAGCGGCACCTGCTTGTATAGAACTTTCAGACACTGCTTGTGCTTGTGTTCTTCTTATTAATGATAATTCTTGTGGAGATAGTCCTGCTAATCCTGTAGCTATATCTTCCTCTGTTATATCTATTCCTCTAGCTGAACCTACTCTCATTAAACCTGATAGTTCTTCAGTCCTAGAAAATACTGATGCTGCATCTCTTTGTGAAATATCAGCCTCTACAAACTTTTCTGCTGTAGTTAATCCTATTGTTGTACCTGCAATCTCTGCTTCAGCAAGTATTTGTGATGTAAGTATTTGATTTTCCAATACAGCTTGTGATATATCAGGGCTAATAAACATAGCAAACAAAGCTGTCTCATCTAATCCATAACCATATTGTTCATTAAACACTTCTAATACTTGGTCTTTATTATTAATTAATTGCTCATAACCAAACTGTAATCTAGCAGAAAACTCTTCTATGTTTACATCTCCACCAATAGCTTCTACTATTTCATCAGCAAATATATCAGGATTTAAATTGTAATTTCTAAGTTGGTCCTTCATACTATCTTTAAGTTCTAAGTACTGTACTTCTGTCATTCTTAATGAACCATCTTCTCTTGCAATACCAGGGAAAGCTCTAGCGAATGCATCGCTACCTCTAACTGTAGCTAAGGCTATATCAATACTTCCTGTTTCAGTCCATTTCATAATTAAATCATCAAGTATGTTTGAAGGAAAGTATGGATACAAAGCGGCTGCATCTGTTTTAGTAGGAGTATATACTTGTGTCTCCTCTTCAAATACAGGCTCTTTCTCTTCCTCTTTACTACCATAAATATTTGAACCTTCAAATGTTTTAAGAAAATCTTGTATTATACCTAATGCTTTGGTTTCTGCATTTGCTAACTCTTGTTCAGCCGCACTAAAAGTTGGAACTCCAGTAGTAGCAGCTACTACTTTTTCTACATTTTTGTTTCCTACCATATCTTTAGCATCTTGAATATCTGTATAACCTCTAGCTTGTGCAGCTCTTGGGTCAGCAAAAAATTCTATTTCACCTGTGTTTGGATTTTTACCTACTGTAACCATTATTAAAATACTCCTGAATATGCTTGTGGTACTCTTGATGCTAAATCATCTAAGAATTGATTTTTAATTCCTGGGCTATCAAAAAATTTTTCTCTCACTTGTTTATCAAATTCCATATAATCTCCATTAGATTTAATTATTAAATCATTTATTGTATCTTTTTGGCTTGGTGTTAGCTCTACAATTTGATTTCCTGTAACGCCATTGATAAGTCTTGATGCTCTGTTTGAGTAGTATCCATTCCAGGTAGCATAGTTAGAACCTTTAAACATAGGATATAAAGTATCGTGTTGCATTTGTAATTCATTTTTAACACCTTCTACATCTCCTGCTCTTACTCTTGCGGCAAGTTTATAAAATGCTCCTGTTTGCTTCATAGCTTCGTATGCAGGAACTCCTAGAATATCTACAATATATCCTTTAGCAGTTGATTGACCTGTATTGACACCAGTAAATTTACCTATAAATGGTTGTAATACTTCAGGCAATAAGTCTTTACCGCCTAATAAATCTAAATAAGTTTCATCATCAATGTAATCTAAGAGAGTATCTACTTCTTCTGCATCTATTTGAAATGTAGTTACTGCTGTTGCTAATGCTTCAGCTAGTTCATTAATTGGTCCTTGCATATTCCTAGATATAATACCTTCTCTGATGTTAGTAATGTTTGTAGAAATATCTTTTTTAATTCCATCAGGGTCAGAATAATATTTAACCATAAACTTTCTTTCATTTTCAGTAGTGTTTTTATACCAGGTTGTACCTGATAAATCATCTACTGATACAGGTACTCCAGTTAAACTAGCTGCTAAAAATGCTGCTTGCACATCTCTATCTAGTAACCACTTCATACCATTCTCTTGTGCTTGTGCTTGAAATTTATTTTCAACTGCATCAAAGACACCTCTGTATGGTTCAGGTTCATCTGCACCTTGTAGTATTTCACTTACTAATAAATCTTCATGTCCTCTGTATGCATAACCATATTTAGATGCAAATTCTGTTGCATCTAATGATGTTGGTACTACACCTTCTGATAAAAAATTAGGATTATCTACTTTTGCGAGTATTGGAAAATCTCCTAGCTCTTCATCAGTGTCTAAATATACTGCATAGATAACACCATCTATTTCTATAATATCTTCAGGTTGAAATGCAAATTGATTGGTAAGCATTATTCTTTGTCCTTTCCAATAATTCTTTTGCCCACATCTGTAAGCGATGGTGCATCTTTACTTGTTTCTAAACCTTCTTCAATGTTTTCTTTAACCATCTTACCAAACTCTACAGGTCCTTTAACAGCACTTTCTAACAATTCGCCTGTTCCTTTTATAACACTTTCACCTACAGCAGTCATTAATTTTAACAATTTATAATAATTTTGTCCTGGTTGGTAATCTCTTATTCTTTGTGTAACTGGTCCAACTGGAGCATTAGCACTATTTTGGTTAAACTTTTCAGCAAAGCTAATATCTTCTTGGGCTTTTTCTTCTTGTTTAAACAAGGAGCTATCACCCTTTGTTTCAGGCCTTCTAGGAAATGTTGTATTTGGAGGTGGTGTTTCATTATAAAACCCTTCATCTACAATACTAAAGTCTTCTGCTTGTGTTTGGCCTGGTTGTAATACTGCTTGAATATTAGCAACATCTCTTAAATACCACTCGTAAAATTCTTCTTTGCTTTTAAATCCTGTAGAAATATAGTCTGTTATAGCACCTGTTTGTATTTCTGATGCCAACTCCATACCATTTCCATACTGCACTTTATTTCCATAAACACTTGCAACATTATTCATATTGTCTAATGCAGGTAAATATGCTTCAGCAAATCCTTCTTGGTCTGCTATATCTACAAAAGGAGGAAACATTTTTATTCTTGATACATACTGTTCGACTATTTGTTCTTCAGACATTTGCTGATACTCTTCAGGTCCAGGTCCTTCAGGTGCTTGGTCATTTAATTCAGCACCAGTTCTTATAACAAGTTTTCCACTTGCCATAAAAGCATATTGTTGTTTGTCATCAAAGTAGTTACCTTGTGCCATAGTGACCAAATCACTACGCATTTGTTCTACAGTTTTTGCTCTATACCAATCTAATGGCCCAAATTCTTCATCCATTATGGGGTTCCTCCTAACTCTATTTGACCCATTGATGCTTCAAATAATTGTGCTGCATACTGTATTTGTTTTAATGCATCTACTGATGACATCTCTCTTTGTATATCAGGTCTAGCTTTTAAGTTTTCTGTAATAACATCTAATGAATTTAAAGGTGTAGGTATTTCTCCTTTTGCTTGTCTTAAAATATCATAACCTGGAATTACTAATGGTAATGTACTACCAGGTAAATATAGAGGGAATGTACCTTGTGGAACAGAACTAGCATCTCCTACTGTAGTTCCTAAAATAATATCTCTATCTGTAATAAGACTTTCTTCATAAGCTCTTTGAGATGCAGCAGAAGCTGCTAATCCTGTATTTACTTCATTAGCAAATTCAAGATAATCATTTTCGGTAAAGTTAATACCTAATATTTCTGATACTTGGTCAAGTATATCTTTTATTTGTCCAGGATTTGCTTTAGCTTGTTGTTCTAAAAATAAACCTTTTTGATATAGGTCAACAAAATCTTGTGTCTCTGTAAATATTTCTTCTAATTCAGCTAATGTACTTTCATACAAAGGAAGTCCTGCAGCTAAATCTTTTTCCCATTTACCACTATCTGTAGCTTTGATGAATATTTTAGACATAAACTTAGCTTCTCTTTCACCCCATTGACCATACTCATCTGATGTAGGTGCATCCATTCCTGCTTGTACCATTCTTTTTTGTAATATAAATATTTCAGTTGGGTCTATACCAATAAAGTTTCTATACTCTGCACCTTTAGCAAATGGTGCATCAACCATTTCAGGATTACCTTCTTCATCAAACTGTACTGTAGAAGGTACTAATCCATCTCTATCTGTTTTATAACCCCAGTAAGGATGACTACTTCTGTATGTTCCATACTCATCACCTATGTATTCTCCTACTTCTGCACCTTCTTGAAACTTTTCTTCTTCTTCTCTAGTTTTTTTGTAATCTTCACTGTTAAGTGTTTTGTTAATGCTTGAAACTATTTCATCTACATCGTAAGCATTTGACTTTACTTTGCTGTTAAATTCGTAAGTAATAGAACCTGCTGCTTTACCAGGAGTAGGCCTATCTACTACAGAAGGATTATTTCTTATGTCATTATCTGCTGATTGTAATAATTCAGACAATGAATTAATGTCTGCTTCACCTGATACTTGGTTAAATAAAGTTAATGTATTATCACTAAAAAAACCTCTTGTTGTTTCGTTTTGAATTAGTTGAAAAAGATTATATTCATTAGTTTTAGTATCTATACTTCCAAGTCTTTCGCCTATTTTAGTTTCTTGTATTTTATAAACAGCTTGTTGTAAATAAGCATCAATAATTTCAGGTATAGAAAGTTGTCCTACACCCATATCTGATATCTCTATAACATCTACACCGCTATCTTCTGCAGGTGCAGTTCCTTCTTCAAGGTCTAATATACTTTGTTCTTCTTGCTCTTCAGGGTCCATTAATTATCCTTCATATTCCTTGGGTTTACTGGGCTAATTTCATAAAACAAAACTTCATTTGCTAATTTAGCAAAGTTAGTTCCATCAGATTTAGCTACTATGTCTTCCCAAATAAATCTCATTAATTCTTGTGCTTTAAGGTAATCATTACTATCACCATAAAGTCTTCTAGCTTCTCTAGTAGAACCTGATATTCTTATAGATAACTTTTCTCCTCTAGAGTTAGTATAACTATATCTACCATTGTTTATTAAAACATCGATAACATTATCTCGTTCTTGTAAATATTGTACTACAAATGGATACTCGGGGGAATTTCTTGTAAGTTCGTAATCTTTCCAGGTAGCTAACTCACCCATAACTGTTTCTACAGTTGCTCTTTGTTGTTTACCAACAAAGTTATAAATATTAACTATGCCATATTCATCTTGAATTTTTTCTTTTGCTTCTTTGTAAGCATCATCCCAGTTTCGTTCAGGTTCAGTTTCACGAATTTCTTTTTTCTTTTTCTCTAATTCAAAGATAGCTTGTGATTGCCTCATAAACTGTGCATAATCTCTAGGGTTTAAATTTCTAGTTTCTATGTCGTAAAATGCAGGATAATATAATTCATCTTCAATTTTGTCAGGTTGTATATAAATACCAGTATTTGGTAATGCACCAGGTTCTAATAATTTTTTCCTATCTCCTTCGTTCCACCAAAAGTAAGAATGTTCTTTTATAGGTTTCTTACCCATTGTCTCCCTCTTAGATTGTGTTAATGGAATTGGATTAATACCAAACTTTTCTTCAAAATCTATATCGGTTTGCATATAGTCATATCCATTTTTTAATAACAATTCATCGTATTTAGATTTTAATACTTGTGTTGCCCACCAAGTTCCTTCTTTATCTTGCACTTCTATTCTTGGTTGAATACCAGTTGGCAATGTAAACTGTGTAGTTCCTCTAAACATAAATAAACTTTTAGCTTTCTTAAATGATTTTTCCATATATTTATCTATGCTTGTTTGGTCAGTTTGGTCAACTTTACCTGCCAATACATACGCTGTATAGGTATCCATTACTGCAGTACCAAATGCTTGTTGTCTTTCAGCACTATAAGTATTTTCTGATGTTAAGAATTTTCTTGCCCAGGCAGGCCATTGGTCAAAAGGATTACCTCTACCGAAAGAACCTAAAAAGAAATCTTGCATAATTTTAGGTACAGGTAATCTTTCTACAATAATGTTTGCAGGTATTGTTACTAATGGTCCAAAACCAGGAGCGAAACCATTCTGTGCAATTAAGTTAAGTCCACTAGCATATCCAGGTATAGACATTCTTACACCTTCTGCTTCCAAATCTTCACCAAATGCCTTTCGTTGTGCTACTGCCTTTAACGCTCTACCACCAATACCAAATGTTAATACATTCAATGCATCAACATAGTTAAACATCATTTTTCCAGTTGTTGGGTCTTCTTCTAAGAAACCATTTTCACTATCCCAGGGTTTTGCAGTCTCACCATTGTCTATAGCTATTCTTGTTTTGTTAAACTTCTGTGGATTTTCCTGTATCAATTTACCCCATGATTGGAATACCTCTGCCCATATTTCAGGGAATGGTATGTACTTGTTAAACAAATCAGAAGCAACATGTCTATTAGAAGTTGAATACAATAATGTTTTAACTTGTTCCATAGCTTTTTGTTTTAAGATATCTTCTGCTTGTTTTAAAGAAGTAACTGTATTTTCTAAAGCAGGTTGTTTAGCGGCTTCAATTAAGTCATCCCATAATTTATTTCCATCTACCCATGCTTCTGCACCTTTAAGAAATTCTGCTCTAGTAGCATCATCCATATAGGCCATTAAATCTATAGCTTCTTCATAGAATGTATATCTGAACAATGGGTCTCTGTTTAATTTGTTAGATGGTTTAGCCAACAATACATCATAAGCTGTGTCTAATATTTTACGATATTGTGCAAAATTAGCTCCTGCATAATTAGCATCATCAAAAAATCCTGCTGCAACTATATCTTCACCTGCAACCATAGTTCCACTTTCACTTATTCTTTGTGTGCCATCAAACTTAGAAGGTAATGATTGTGGTCCTAATCCTGCTCTATCTACTTCAGGAGTTAGTAACTCTATTAATTCTTTATAAAATGCTTCATTAGCTTTACCTTTAATACTTTTACCACCAAGTCTTGCTGAATTACCTTTAAGTAATTGGTTATGTTGTTTCCATTTAACCCAGTCTTTTCTGTTATAGACACCACCATTAGAAATCATTTCTAGTATTTGAGAATTATTAACTGAAGATAAATCACTTACAAATTTAGGAAATACTTTGTATCCATTTACAAACTCTACTTGTCTTGCTGCTTCTGCAGATATTTCAATACCAGTTTGTGGATTTATTATTTTATGTTCTGCTCCTACAAGTCTTGCAATTCTATATTGAACACTCTCTAAATATTCTTTTAATGCTTTATCACTTCTTAGATATACCTTGTCTTCAGCATTAAAACTTCTAGCTACTAAATCTTGTAAGAGTTCTTTACCATCTCCTCTTAAATAACTAAATGTTTCATCAAGTCCCATATCTGCAATTCTTACAGCAATAGGGTCTGTTGCTAATATTTCTATTTCAGTCCATAATGCTTCCCAGTATCTTGGATTTATTCTTCCATTAGGTAAATACTTATCTACCTGGATAAACATATTTTCTATTAAATCTTTACGACCAGTTTTAAACGCAGATGTAACTGCTTGCTCACCAAGAGAAGATAGATATTCAGGAGTGTTATTAAATAAACTGCCTCCAGGCATTCCTCTTGCTGCACCTTTTACTTCATCAACAGTTACTTTTAATGCATCAAAATTAGATTTAAACAATGCTTCAAGTACTGGTTTGTTAATAACACTATCGTAATTAATTGATGCTGCACCTTTACCCACTTCTACTCTATGTAAAAATATTAAACCTTCATTATCTCCAGTAGCTAGTGCTTTACCAAATCCGCTATCTATTGCTAATTGTTTATTTGCTACATAAATACTTTCCTGGAAGGCATTAATACCTATCATTGCAGCATTGCTAATAGCATTTTCTCCACTTAACCCAATAGATACATCTATCATTATGTTTCCATCTTTATCTGTATAAACACCGACTGCATGTTTATCTTTACCTAATAAAGCAACTGTGTCATCATCAAAGAATAAATTGTCTATTTGTGTATCTAAGTATTCTGCAGGAGTAAGGTTTACTTTGGCTGCTTCTTTTTCTATAGTTCCAAGATTACCAATAACCATTTCTTTATCTTTATACGCAGATACGAATACATCTCCTTCAGCAGGGCCTCTATATCCTAAATCAATAAATTGTCTTTCATCTAATGATGTTGTAAACCCACCACTTTCAATTATTGCTTCACCCATTGAATTGTAAGTATTTTCATCGTATCCCTTGATAGCACCTTTTGCAGTTGCTTTTATATTTTTCTTTTTAGTTTCAAATGCTTTTTCTGTTAATTCAGCAAATTTAACATTTCTAATATCGAAATCATTGACTGCTGCATTAACCATATACTCACTAACTTCACCTTTGTAATTAGTTTCAAGTAAATAATGTTTAGCTATTTTTTGTGCTTGGTTGTAATTAAGAGCTTGTAGTTGTTTTATATCATCTACATCTATCATATTTTTCATAAACTCAATATCATCAGGTTTCATTTGTGTTGTCATAACAAGTTCACCTAAATTATTATGTATTCTTGCAACCTCATCTGCTCTTTCTATATTGAAAAAATCGTAATATTTATTTGATGTTAAAGATAATCTTTTAAAGAAACTTGTAAATGGATTAACTTTTCCACCATAAGCATTTCTTAATGCTTCTTCAGGAACTACTCGAAGTAACAATGCTAACCTAATCATCCATAATGGTTTTAAGAAATTGTTTTGTAATGCGTTAAAGTAGTAATCTACCCATCCTTGTGGCTTCAATGACATTGCTTCTGCTGTTGCTCTTCTAGGAATTTTAAATTGTTTTACCCAATTCTTATCTTCTATAACACCTATGTTCTTTCCAAAAGCTCTTAATAAACTTTCTTCAGGCCCAAGTAGTTGTTGGTGTGCTTTAGATGCACGAATAATATCTTGTGGGTCCATAAGCAATGAAAAAGCACTAGATGCTTGTGATAACAAGTGCATTGTAGGAACTGCTTCAAAAACATATCGTTCTAATTGTGTCTCATCAAAATCTTTGATACCAACTCTTTCATAATATTCTTTTACATCTTTAATTAAACTCTTATATCTCTTCTTAATTTTTGTACCATTAAATGCAAGTGAACCTGCAGAACCACTAAAGAAACTTCTTAACTCTTCCATTTGTGCAGTAAAGTTTGCTTGTTGTCTTGTGATTTCATCAATATCAAATTTAAGATTTGGATTTTGTTTTATAAGACTTTCAGCAATCTCTAAGTTTGCTGCATTAACAACCTCATCTAACTGTGTTTGTCCTGCAGAACCTAATGCTTCACGCATAATACTTCCTCTAGTCTTAGGGTCAACAAAAGCTAGCTTCATCATGTTGTCTATATTCTTGACACTTTCATCTAATTGTGTCCACATAACTACAGTTTCAGGTCTTAATTGAAATGCTCTTCGCATGTGTTTAGGTAAAGCCATTCTGAATTGTGAACCTAATCCTAATAAACCTCTTGTTTGATAATTAGCTACACCTTTTAGTTCTGCACCTAAAGCTGCAAGTTTTCTAAATGGTGCTACATCAGTTGCTTTACCTGTAATAACTTTATTCATATAGTTAAAGAACTCACCATAAGCAGTAGGTTTATAAGGTAATGCATCTAATCCTACATTTCTATTACCTTTAGTTAGTTCTCTAACTCTATCTAATTCAATCTTTCTACCTTCAGGTACATATTCTTTTATAACATTAAAAATGTCATCGTAATTTTGGTCAGTTAATCTTCCACCTTTAGCTACTGTATCTAATACAGTCCACACATGCAATGGGTCATCTACTTCTGTCAGTACTTGTAATACTGATACAGGCAATCTATCAAATTCTTTTATGTCTCGTAAGAATGCAAGTCCTTCATCTCCTTGTAAATTTGCTATTGCTTTTGCAAAATCTTTACCCCATTGACTATTTCTTACATCATCAACAGTTTTTCCATAATATAAAGCTCTATTTTCTTTACCTGTTTTACCTGGTAAAAATCCTTTCCAAAAGTTTATATTTTTTAAAGCAGGTGCGGTTGACCTAGCTGCTTTTTGATTTGCATTTAATAAACCTCTCATAGCTGTTTTGACACCTGCACCATACATTAAAGCTAAGTTCATAGGGTCAGCAGCTACACGAAAGACACCATCAATAACACCTGAAATAACACTGTATCCTGTACTTCCAGGATTAGTTACTGTTGCAGCAATTATTCTTCCAGGAGATATATTTATTTTTTCTCCACGCCTAGTTGTATATTTAAATCTATCTTCTGCTTGGTCAAAAGCATTTGTAATATCTCTACCATAAACTGCTTTAGCTTTGTTATAAGCTACTTGTTGACTGTTACCTGCACGAATAGCATTTAAATATTCTTGTGTCTCTTTTAGATTTACAGAGTTAGGCATATATCCAGTACCTAAGTTTATAGGATTACCTTTATTTTTTTCTTGTATATATCTTGTAAGTTCTGTTGGTCCATAAGCATCTCTTGCTTCTCTATATTTATCTCCTGCTTTATCACCAAGAACAGCATTTAATATTCCTTGTGTAACTGCACCACCACCTTCACCTTTATCACCAATAAAGATTTCAGGTATTCCTGCAAGAGTTGCCAATGCAACTGTTCCAGGAACTGATTTACCTGTAGCTTGTGCTGCTACTACTGCTGATTTAAAACCTCTTGATACTGGTTGAAATAAACTGTCTAAACCTAACATACCAACTTGAAATGCTCTTTTAACAGGTCCCACTTGTGTAACAGGTTTAAGATTGTAAGTATTTTGTTTTGCTAATAGTTCTTGTGTTTTCAATGCAGTTTGAAATGCATTGCTATCTCCTGCACCAGTTCCTGCCATTGCTTGATATGCATTCATTCTGAATGGCACATTAGGATATGTATTACCTAATTCACTAAAGTTTCTAGCCATCTCTTGGCCTTTAGGTGTTTGTGCAATTCTTTGACCTTGTTTATAAGAATTAACTTTATTTAATGTCTCTGCTGCGATAGCTTCGGATATATGAGAAGCCGAAAAATTAAAAGGCGAGAACCTCATTAGAAAGTCTCTGTGTCAGCTTTTTGCTCAATTATTGGTTCTACTCTTGGTGCAGCATAAGCATCAGGAGTTAAGTACTCGGCAATTATAGGGTCATTAAATTGTTCCATTAATCCCATCCAATAACTTTCTACATCTAATTTAGGTTTTGCAGGTACATTTGCACCTGATGTTGCTAACCCTTGTGCTACATCTACACTTTGAAATCTAGTAGGTGCTCCTAATTTTATAGGTCTGCCCATAGGTGCAGCTACATTCTGTTGCACTGCTTCAGCTTCAGGTCCACTTGTCTCTGCACTTAAACCTGGTGTAAGTACTGTATTAATAAATTCACTTTGCCCTGTTGGGTCGCCTGATTTTCTAGGTACATACAAGTCTGCTGTTGCAGGGTCTATTTTTAAATCTTGTGCTTCTTCTGCCATTTTTTTACCTGCTGATTTACGAACCATACTTATCATCCTCTTCATTTAAAAATCCAGTAATACTAGATATAAATTGTAAAAAATCTTGCTTTTGTTGTTCATCTCTCATTGCCAAACTTATTTTTACAAATACTCCAGGCATTGGTCCAGGCATGTGATATTCATATACAACTGGAAAAAAATTTTCTTCTGTATCCATATCAAAGATTTCGGTTTCTCTTGCGTAATTGAAATCCCAATCTTCTTGGTTAATCATGTCTATAAAAGCTGCGTTTGTTTCAGCCATTGGGTCAAATTCGTTAGCCAACTTGTCCACCTCCTCGTTGAGCTGCTACTTGTGCTAAAACTTGTTGTAATCCTGGAGGAGGTCCTTGTGGTCCTTGTGGTCCTTGTGCAATGGCCTCTTCTTCAGGTGTCATTTCATCACCTTCAGGAGTATAAAACTTTTCTAAAATTTTATTAATGTTTTGAGGATTTTTCTTTATTTCAATAGCAGCCATAGTTGCTTTAGGATTACCTTGTGCAGCTTGTGCCATAAGACTTTCAAATAAAACATTCTCTGCTCTTTCAGAATTTATTCTATGTTGTATTTGAGATATGTTATCTAATCCATCCATATTCTCTTGTAGTGTTTGTGTATCGATAATACCTTGTTGCTTTAACTGCAATCCAGTAATAATCTTTTGTGGTTCATCAAACCCTGCCATAACACCATAAATTCTTCTTGTTTTATATTGTTCAGCAATATCAGAACTAGGTACATAAGTTTCTTTGAATGCTGTACCTTTACGATAACCTGCAATAGGTTTACGCATTTTAGGATACATTATTTCATCCCACTCTAATCTCTTAGTATCTATTTGTTCTAATGCATCTTTAAGAATTGTTTGATATTCTCTTACATGCAATGAAGCAGATTGACCTAATTCTTCTAGGCCTCTACCAGTTACAAATGCATTAGGGCTTTGACCATCATCAGATACAGGATACGCAGAACCTAATCTTAGATGTCTTTCTAGTCTATCTATCTGTTGGAACAACTGATAAGGTAGATTGTTTACTGGTTTCACTACTTGACTACCAGGAGTTAAATAGTTTACAGATAATCTTCCTTTCTTATATTGTCCACTTTCTATCTCACCGATGATGTTGGTTTCTGTAAACACAGCATCTTCCATTGCAATGACAGATAGAACATTTATCTTTGCCATATTAGCCATAAGTCCAATCACATGATGGAACTGGCCTTGCATTTGGTCGAATGCAAATCTCTTTGCAACGACAAATCTTGGTCCTGATTTAAGAGGGTTAGGAATAAAATCTAATATAACTTTGTTTTCAGGTAAGAAAATATAAGTACCTTCTTCATCGTAGTATTCTGCTACAACTTTACCTGTACCACTTTGGTTAGCCCAAGTCTTGTCATAACTAGACATATAAGCCATAGTGTTATATTCACTATCGACTTCATCCATAATCACATTTTTATATTTTGGATATGTTTTAGCTAATGTTGTATGTGGAACTCTTTGTACGACAGCTAGTTCTTTAGGTTGTTGGCCTTCACCAAAATATCCTGGATAACAAAGATAAGGGTCTTTGGTTTCTGCATAAGGATAAGGAATACCATTGGCATCCTTTTTTTCTTTTAGTACCCATACAACAAAACCATATCCAGGCAACCATCTACCAACTTGTGGTAATTGTAAATCTACTTTTTGTAATTCATCATAAGCGTGTATTATTCTTTCTAATTTTTCTGCACGCTTTGTAGCTCTCTCGCTATCTTTATCATTAAAGATATCTACTTTTAAGTCAGGAGCTCTACCTAATTTTTGTGCAAATCTCTCCATTGCTGAATGCAATAAGTTAGGTGCAGGTATTTGTTGATAATCCATATCACGCATTGATTTACCTAACAATGCTTTTATACCATCGGCACCACCATTCATAATGGCTCTGATTTTATCTTTTTCGGCTACGACATCTGAATGCTGTTGTCTTAGTTCGTAAACCCTACTGTAAACTTCTTCTGCTGTTTTCATTATCTCCAACTGTCAATATCGATATTACTACCTTCATACCCACCAAAACTTGGTTCATATTCAAGTCCCATTGTAGCAAGTCTTTCCTTCTGTAGCCTACGAATAGTTTTCATAGGAAACCAACTTGCCATAACTAAGTCGGATTTTTGTCCTACACTTCTACTTTTGTTCTGTGCAGAACTAAAATAAACCAACTGACTTTTATATAAGTTTACCTTCTCTTGGGCTTCAAATCCAAGATATGGTAAAGAAATTAATTGGTCAGCAAACAATGGTCTCATCGCAGTAACTCCATAAATTGGGTCATGCTTGTTACTATATGTTTGAGTTCCTTCTAAAAATATACCATGCTTTCCTGCAAAATCTCGTATTGATTGGTCTTGTCTAATTGCTCTTTGAAAACCATTCTCTTCAATAACCCAGTGGGCCAAATTGTATTTAGTAAACCAAGTTTTCATAATTGATAATGCTTGTGGAATACCACCACCTAAAGAGTTTTCCATATCAATCATGTACATCTTGTTAGATGATTGGTCATAACCCCATAAGAATGCTGCTTGGTAGCCAGTTGATGCGGGGTCTAGTCCTGCAATTAGTCTAACTCCTGCAGGAATATGTCCGATATCTCTGCTTTGGTCTCTACATGCTTCTATCTCTACGCTATCAAATAAAGCCATACCATCAGGCATTGCTACATTAAGGTAAACCATTTCATAGATTGCTCTACCACCAGTAGTTTCAGCACCTGATTTTCTATCCATTAACCATTTGTAAGTTCTCTTTCCTGGCCATAACATACATTCAAGATGCTTTTCATCATCCCAATCAGGTAAAGTACATCCAGTATCATGTGCTTCTTCCACTATGGTGTGCCAACTTTCGTTGTCTAGTAGGTGTGAATATAAATCATCGTAATGTTGCCTGGAACCAATAACAACCATAGCTGTATGTTCCTCTTTACGAGATGATAAAGTTGTTGTCCACCAACTTCTAGTGTTTTCTCTTGATGAAGGTTGCATAGTAGAGGAGTGGTCCTCTAAGTCATCTGCAATAATAATATCGCAATCTCGGGAAAGAATTTTTCCACCCCTACCAATACCAACCATGGTAGGAGACTTAATACCAGTAACAGTCCTGGTACCAACAGTAAAGCCATTCTGCGACCACGCTTTTCCTGCTCTGCTAGTTGGTTTAAAACTTTTTCCAGGTGGGCATAATTCTTCGATGAGTTTTTCATTGTTCTCTAACTGGTCTATTACTGAAGAAACTGCATTCTTTGAAATCTCTTCATTACCACCTACCCACAATATTCTAACATTAGGGTTCTTAATTATGAGCCATACAGCAAAATGAATTAGTAGGTCTGTCTTGCCATGTCGAGGTGGAGATAGTATCATCTGTTGATTTCCATGTTCAATAGCTTCTAAGATAGATTTAATCCAACGAATATGAAATTCAGGTGTCTCGTAAGGTTTACCTTGTTCTGTCTCAAAATATCTATCTCTAAAAATCTTAAAGTCAGCTAATGACTTTTCTGCTTTAGCAGGAAGTGTCCAATTCTCTGCTCTCTCTTTTGTCTCCATATCTTCTATCCAAGCGGCATAGGCATAAGACAAAGCAGCTTTTGAACATCCTAATAAATCTGCTGCATCTTGTTTTTTCAAATCACCTTTTAAAATTAATGGTCCTAAATCTTTAGCAACAAGTTTTTCATACACTTCACCTCTACGCTTTTGTACATTAGGTTCGGCAACAGGTTTACCATCATGTTCAGGTTCGTACACTGCACCTTTTTGTTGTGCTGCATATTTTTTATTGTGATAGGATTTAGAACATTTTGGTGAACAGAATTTACGAGCAGGAGGTTTTAAAACATTATGACAGGATTGTGCGTAACAAAGTTTAACTTTAGTCATTATATTTTTTTCCAACAAGTATTACACACACTATGGTCATCATCGTGTTCTGTTATTTCTTTAGAACAAAACATACAGTTACCTGAAAAAGGTTTTGCTACTACATTACCTTTAGTAATTTGTTTATCCCAGTAGTTGTCTAATCCTTCACTTAATTGGCTCATTTTTTATATCCTCCACACTGCTTGTTTAAACAAGTCGTTTTACCCCTTTCAATATCGTATATTAAAGGAATACCACATTTAGGGCATTTTATTTTTATCAAAATATCTTTATTGTTTTGTGGCCCAGGAGTTATCTACCCAATTAGGATATGGTCTACCTGCTGCACTTGCTCTTCTTTTAGCTTTTGCTTTTTGTTGAGGTGTTAGCTTTGTAGAATTTTTCTTAGGATTTTTTTTATCCCAAGGAGGCTTTGCATTTCTGCCACCCATTGTATCTCCTTACCACATTTTGCAAGACCAATATCTAGGAGTAGTTTTATCACTAGCTGTATCACACTTGTGTCTCGCTCTAAATGATTTTCTTGCTTCAGGATTATCTTTTCGGATTTCCATGTTAGGGTCACCGAACATAACCTTCTTTACTTTGTCACCATCTTTGACATAGACCTTAAACTTTTTACGACCAAAGCCAGGTTCACCCTTACTAATCCTAGAAGGTTTATCAAGCGTGACTGTTCTACCTTGGTATTCGGCCATTATATTTTATCTTTCTTGATTAAATTCCATGCTAATGCATTAATACCAATAAAACATACCAATACTAAAAAAGCATCCATTAGTATCCTTTTTTCTTAGAACCTTTTTTCTTTTTTTTCTTAGGCATACCTTTTGGGTATCCAATTCCTTTTGGCATTATATTTTTTTCCTTCCTGACTTACGCATTGCTATTGCAACTGCTTGTTTATATGGATAACCTTCTGACCGCAACTTCCTAATGTTAGCTGCAACTATGTCATCTGATTTACCACTTGCTAAAGGCATGTCATAATAATAACACAAAACTCCACCGAAGTGGAGTTCTGTCGTACAGTGTGTCCAATACTGTTCGTGAGTTTGCGGGCAGTTGTTTCCTTAGTTAGAGGTCCTCGCACCCACTCACTCTATGAAAGAAAATGAATTAACTTAAACCAACCAACACAAAAATTGTCTTATGATTTTCAGCTCTTTCTTTTTCTAATTTCGTACCCCTACGAAATTACCTGGAACTTTTCCAGGTATATATATATTATTATGAATTAGATTTTAGGTGGGTAAAAATTTTTTTTTTTTTTGACTTAGTGGAGGCGAGTGAAGAACCTCCACCAAATCTCATCAAACGAAAGGAAATCGATATGATTATACAATAAGTATACTAAGTTATTCTTCTTCTGCAAACTCCTGGCATCCAGGGCAAACTCCATTTATTAATTCATCTTCCCAGTAAGGGTGCCAACAAACATCGCAGTCAGTTGTGTAAATATCCATTATAGAAACTATAACATAAAGTAAAGACCTCGGTTGCCCGAGGCCTGTTACTTAACATACACAATAGAAAGGAGGACCTAATGAATAAACTTTGAAGGTTTATATAGTTCCAATCTACTTGAAGTATAACACATCTTAGATTTAATGGGGTAGATTTTTAAGTAAGGAGGCTTTACAAAAAAAAATACCCTAAATAAGTTTACTATATTTATTTTATGGTATAGTTGAATATTACAAACACTATAGATTGCAGGCATTCAGAACAATCTATACGATAAGAACCAAATGTAAGTGGACTTGCCTGACCATGGTAACTAGGGTAAAAGCCTATTATTCTACATTTGTTTAACTGCTACGATATGGAGTTAATTCGGTTTGGGAGGGCGTAGCACAGGGTAAGAACCTTTTATTATCTTTATTCAGTAATAACTAGCTAGTAAAGAAACAGAGGTCTTTTTACTTGTAGTTAACAGCATATTCTTAGAGGGTACACATATAATAAAGAGGGTGTCAACCTTAAACCTCCCCCTTGTTTATATTGGCTTTCTCACACAAAATTTAAATATTCTTTGTATCTAGAATGTGGCAATATTTACCAATTATGACTAATTGTTTAAACAGTCTGAAAGATAGTGTATAGAAATTTAAACAAATACCCCAAGGATGTTTTACAACTAACTTCTTCCCAGGTTTCAACATCCTAACCCAGTCANAGAGAGAACATCCCCAGGATGGCAAACCTAGAACATACTCAGTTTATCCAGGTGCGTACATTGTGAAAGTATTCACAAGCAAAAAAGTCTTCGGCTCTTTTTGTGTCTAAATTCAGTAAATTTTTTTCTATTTTCTAAAGTTTTTTTTCACACTCTAAATAAGCCTATAAACACTGGGGATATTAGGAATATTTTTTCTCTAGTTATTCAACAGTTGTTGATATAAGTTTCCATATATGCCATAATAATTTTATACACAAAAGAGAGGGGCCCCAGGACCTTCAGAAAATAGCCCTGGGAAATGAGCAAGAGCGAAGACCATTCAGAAGGTGTTTCAACTAAATCCCTGGAAAGAGGCCAAGGCCCCAGGATACAGCCCGAAGAATGATTAGAGAGAAAACTAGATGCGGAAGGAAATAACCGCTTATCTCTAAGCCGAAGGGCCATCGAAGGAAACTTTTAATCTCAACCTCATAAGCGAAAAATCCAAGCTAAGGAAACCGCAGAAAATAGGTAAAACGCTAGAGCGATAGTATCAAACTAGCATCCCCAGGGTTCAACGATATTCGGCCAACTTTACGCAAGGGAGGCATCAGCAGACAGCCCGCACAATCTTTCTAGCCCCCTTTATAAATTGCTTACAAAATCGTGAGCAATTTTAGAGGAGGAAAGAAAATGACTAATTTAAAGTTAGAAAAGCAAATACTAGATAGAGCAGTAAAGAGAATTGATGAGTTCAATGAGATTGTTTATATTCTTAGGAATTTAGACACTGTAAGCGATGATGATTTGGTAACAGCCCAAAGTAAATTGGGAGTTACTTTATCAAAATTATTCGCGTGGTCACCGAGCTTAATTGCTACAGTATTTGTTTACGCTATGGAAGATAGCAACGCCCATTCTTTCAATGAAGATTTAATCAAATTGATTGAAAAGCATAGCTATCAGCAAGACTAATTAGCTAACTACTCATTGTTTAAACAGTGAGTAGATAGGTAGTTATTAATTGACTATCCGACATTATTCAATTAATGTTGACATATACACAAAAAATATAGGAGGCAAAAAATGAAAGAATTACTTTCAGAAAATCCAGTACACGAAGACCATCGTAAAATTTACGAAGGCAATCGTGAGCAGTGGCTTAACGAAGTTGCAGACTTCATCTATAACAAAGTAGAAGAAGAGTATCAGCCCGCAGTAGCGAGAGAAAATATCAAACTATCCATCGGTTTTATGCCGAATGGTGCAGGTGGTTCAGCAATCGGAGTGTGTCACTACGAGAACCATTCACAAGGTAACTTTAGAGAAATCTTTATCAAACCTACTTTAGGTGCGAGCAACCTTGTTGAATGTATCGAGACCGCCCAGGTAGTTGCCCATGAAGTTGTTCATGCAATGTTGCCAAGTGGTACAGGCCATGGCCCAAGGTTCGCAAGAATAATCAAGAATTATTTAGGAGCCGAAGGCAAACCAACTGCTACAGTTGCAGGCCCAGGGTTCACATTGTTAGTCAAAGACTTTATCGAAGAGTTAGGTTATTTACCACACTCAAAGATGGTTGAAGACATGACAGGCAAGGGTTCAACTACAGTTGCAGTTCGATGCACAGGTGCAGAGACTTGCCCAGGTGCTAGCGACAAATCCTTAGCACAAGGATGGGGACTTATTGCGAGAGTATCCATTGCAGTGTACAAAAAAATTGGTGACAACTTTAGATGCATGGCTTGCGGTTCTTCTACAGTTGTAGAGTTACCCGAGAGACTACGCAAAGATTATCAGTAGATATCTAAGACTGCTTGTTTAAACAGCGAGCAGTCATAGATACTTACACAAGGTAAGTACACAATCAGAGGAGGCAAGATGGATATCTATATCATCCAAGCAAAATGCATCTTTAGTAATTATACAGATGTATTTAAAGTCAATGCAGACAGTGCAACAGATGCAATCGAAATATGGAGTAACCAACAAGCAAAGATAGGAATAACTACCGAGTACAGGTGGCCAAATCCGAAGGCTTGCAAATTGGAGCATTTTAGAACAGATTTCGTTTATACAGATAACCTACCCGCCAACATGGCTAAGAGTGGACACAATGCACACGACCACGAAATTGTGAGCATAAGTGAGCTATCTAGTTCAGAGAGGCAGGAAGTATTAGAGTACGCCCAATGGGAGAAAAACTTTGAGAGAAATTTTAAAGAAGATTATCCCGATGGTTCGCCATTCTAGTGTAACTAGTTAGACCTCATTGTTTAAACAGTGAGGTTTATAGTAGTTATCACAAGGATAATTACTACACAATAGAAATAAAGGAGGCACGATGGACACAATAGTAGAAATCGGAAATAGATACACAAAAGAAAAAATCAGCAGAGATTTATTCGATTGTATATCAGAAGAAATATTAATGATAGATACAGATGCATCGCAAGTAGATGCATCGATAGAAGAAGTAGTTAATAGATTAAAATTAATTACAGAGAGAGTATAGGAGGCAAAATGCAAAAAGCATTAGATTATGAATACGAAGTAGAAGAGTATTCACAAGACACAAGACAATATCGTATTGAATGTAATACGAAACTAACTAGAGAACAGCTAACAGAATTACAGAATTTAGCATTCGGTAATCAAGCAGGAGAGGAAGTTGAATATCAGTTAAGCGATATTGATACAAAAGTAGAAGGACAAAGCCAAGATGAGAAAGTATTAGTTACATTCTTAGGTATTGATTATGGTGATGATAGCCAAATCAATATCAGTGGTGATGTATTAGAGGAGGAAGAATGATAGAAGGAATAGTAGAAGGTAAAGATATTGTTCGTGTATGGACTAGCGATGGCCGAAATAATAATTCGGTATGGTGTGAAACAAGTGATGGACAGTATTACAAAATAAAAGCAAAGGAGTTATTAAAGAGTTTACAAACAGTAGATACTTTAGTAGCAACGCAGTCAAGAGTACATAAGTACTTAACAATCAACTAACCCCAACAGGGAAAGCCAAATTCTCTTCACATGACAGAAGAGAAGGAGGTAAGTATGAGCGGTAGATAGCACATACAAAGTCATTCGGGGAAGAATTGCCTTGCTTCCCCGCTTGGCTAACTGTTTAAACAAGGCACTAAATTATAAGGAGGCATTATGCCAGGACTAAATGAGATAAAAGATGGAGCAGATTATACGATAAATGAATACAGCCCATGGTTAGAGGTAGCCCTTGATGGAGATGAGGATAGAACAATCCTTATTCACCCTAGTGCATTCGATAGCTTGACCAAAGCAATGGCCAAAGCAAATGAGATTGCAGGCCTTGATGGGGACAAAGCAACAAAAGAGTGGGACACATTCGTGTTATCACAAGAGTGTAAAGGAGCTAAGTTTGGTAGAACAAGCAGATACGCTACCCAATGACCAGGAGATTAGTTTCCAGGTTACAAAGGTAGTGACATACAAATACCAATACCCAATGAAAGAGAACGAATTGTTTGATGCAAGACAAGATGCATTGAATGAGCCTAATCGTTTTATGACCATGTGGGCAAATGAAAATGATGCAAAGCAAACAGGAGAAGAAATCCTAAGCATCGATGTAGTAGAAGGTGATGGTGAGAACGACTGGTTCGAGTGAACCAGTCAATCTCATTGTTTAAACAAGGAGGAATAATGGCACAATTAGTTATACATGCATACACACAAGATAAAAATAACCCTAGCTTAAAAAGCCCGCAACAATTACTTGAAGAAGTAAGCAACTTTTTAGGTGGTTATGTAGCATGGGTAGATTTAGTAGATGAAACTAATGAAACTACATTTAAAAGAGAGGAGAAATAATGTTTAGTTGGCAAGGACTTCTCTTGATGTTCATGTTCGGAGGACTATGCACGATGGCAGTAATGACATTGTGGATTATGTATTCAGAACTAAAACTAGAGAGAGAAAACAAAAGACTAAAGCTAGAACAAGAAGAAATAATTAAAAGAGCTATCAACAAGATACTCTTAGAGGAGGATGATGATGGCCCATTATAAAGAAATAGCAGATGCCAAAGTGGTGTCTATATGTTTTGACTTTAATCTAAAATCATTCGAGCAGGGTGAAATTAGATGGATAATGTTCGATAGTAAAGACAAAGCTATTCAAAGACAAACAACAAAAGAACTAGACAGACCTACAGTGTTACAACATTTTGATGTTGTTAATAATACAGACCAAGGTTTTGTGTTAGAGCTACAAGATGGACTAGAAGTAAAAGCAGTGGAGGAGGAGCAAAATGTTGACCCAATTCTATAAATACTTTAATAACTATTCTTTGTATGCAATGGAAAGGCTAGACAAAAGACAGACCAGGACAGAGAAGATAGGTTATAAATATGCCAGGAAAATATTCGATATAACATTTTGGAAGTTGTATGGGTACAGCCCATACGACTACCAAAGAAATGGAGATACAAATGGTAAGAGCAAATAGAGCAGAAAGAAGAAGAGCCACTTCAAAGAAAAGAGGTGGCACTCAAACACATCATACAACTATAAGACAAAAATTGAAAGCCGAAAGTGATGAGAGAGTTCATAACAGCAGGCTGTTTAAACAAGCAGATGAATAGCAATCAATACTTGTTTAATTTTCAATAAGGGTTAAACTATGAGTATGAAATACATTGTGAAAAGTGTAAGCATCTTTGACAGCAGTGTCATGATGTGGGAGTTCGACAATGAGGATGAGGCTAAGGCCAAAGTTCGTGAACTCAAAGACACAGGTTCAAATTATTTTATGGTAAAACTTTACCAAACAGTAATAGAACCAGTTTAAGCAAGTAATTAAATGAAGAGGAGGCAATATGCCAAGCCCTGGGCTTGACTTCAACGACCCCGCAAGTATTAAAAATTGGGCTATTCAATTAGCAAATGCTTGTGGAGGTAGCCAAATTTATTTTGGTAAAATAAAAGCACCGAATGCAGAAAAAGCGAATGCATTATTAGATGAGTTCGCCATAGCATTCGATACACAATTAGTAGGAGGAAATAAAAATGCCGAAAGCGGAGCAGAAGAAGAATAAACTTTTAACAATAGAAGTTCTTGTTGATGAAAGTTTTGATAGAACAGCAGAGCAAAGAGAGAACTTTCTTAAAGGATATATAACAAGTATCCCTGGTTGCAAAGTTGTAAATACAGAAATAGAAGATTGTGAGGTGATTGACATTGGAGCAAACAGTATTAGCAACGAATAATCTTCGTGGCATTCAGCATGAGATTAATCGATTGCAAAAAATGCTAGAAGAAAAACGAAACACAAGGAAAGAATACATCACTGCTTGTTTAAACAGTGGCGTAAAAGTTAAGACTATTGCAGAGATATGTGGAGTATCTTTAGCAAGAGTATATAAAATAATGGAGGAAATCTAAATGGATAAAGAAACCCAAAAGAAATTAATTAAGGACTTTCCAAAAGATGTAGTTAAACCTGCGCCTAAAGGTAAGTTCGGTTCGTATGTACCTCATCATATCTATACACAAAGATTAGTAGATGTGATACCTGGTGGATACGACTTTACATACGATGTAGTACGAGGCAAAGACAATGCAATTATTGGAGCAAAGTGTACATTGTATATCAAAGCTACAGAACAAACTATACAAGAAGTTGGTGATGTAGATATGAATGCAGTCAATAGAAATATTACAGAGAGTGAGTTGCTTAAACTTGCTGTATCAGATGGTATTAAAAGATGTTGCATGAGACTGGGTATCGGCTTAGAACTATGGACTGGTGGAGTTAGTGAAGAAGAACACTATGCTGACACAACAGAACCAGTTGCAAAACCTAAACCAAAAGTAGAAGAACCTACAGCAAAGTTCTTAGATGAAGACCCAAGCGATATGCTAAACAGACTGCGTGAAGGCTTAGCCTTTCACGAGAGTGATGAGAAAAAACGCAAGGTTGTTAAGGAAAAAGCCTGGACTGACTGGAAAAAAGCAGATAAGAAAACTGATGTATCCGAGTGGACCGAGCAAGACTATGAGGAATTCATGGACCTATTTGTTGAATACCAACAAGATAGTTCTTTAGTAGAGGACTTAGAAGAGGTATTTGAAGGTGGCATAATTGATAAAGGTAGCAAACCTATTATGAATTGCCCTGGTTGTGGTAAAGCAGATGACATTACTGACAACAGAGCCAAGAAGGCCGAGGCCCCCGAAGGTAGTGGCATCAAAAGAATACCCGACTTCACTTGTCAACAAAACAATCAATACAATCCAAGCAACAATGGTTGTGGATGGGGTGGATATATTGGTGGCAAAGGTGATAAGGAAGTTCCTAGCGAATGGCTTTAGAAGAGCCATCAATTAATGTACAAAAGTTAAAGGCAAAGTTACAGAAAAGATATCCCGATTATAACTTTGATGTACCTGCTATGCCCGATACTACTTGTAGGATGAAGGGTAAATGCCCTTCATCCAAGCAAGTGTACTTTGATAATAATGGTAACTATTTTTGTGGAGAGCAAGTTGAAGTTATTACTGACTTGCGTTCTATGAAAAAAGAAAAAAGAGAATGCGGTGCATTCCTGGTAGATTTATCTATTAGGAAATCTGAAGAAAAGAGAAGGAAAAATGATACCCCTCTTTTTTAGCATCTTACCTTTGTGTGTTATCCCCATACAAGAGACACCCAAAGAAATACAAAACTTCGCACACTGTTTAAACAGTGAGAAGAAGATAGAACAAGTAATAGAATGGGAACCTTTAATAAGTAAATACTTCAAAGAAGAAGATAGAGCTGAAGCATTACTTATTGTATATTGTGAGAGCAGAGGTAAGCCTACTGCTGTTGGTACTAATACTAATGGCACTAAGGATGTTGGACTATGGCAGTTCAACGATGATACCTGGAGTTGGCTTAAACCTAAACTCAAAATAACTAGCAAAAGAACTAACCCTATTGTTAGTACTGCTGTAGCTAGTTGGTTATATTACAACGATGGAAACCATCACTGGAACCCTAGTAGTAAATGTTGGAGGACAAATGCAAGAAATTAGAAGTCTTGATTTAGAGAAGACAAGACTGTGGGCAAAATCTCGTGGAGAAGATAGCGAGCTGTTTAAACAGTACGCATCAGCCCAACAACTACTTGTCTCTTTAAACAACAAGAGAAAATGGGAGGAGCAAAATGTCGGAAAGAAATAAGAAGTTCGATAGAGATTACAGTAAAGGTATTGCAATGGAAAAATTGTTTGATACTTTTATGATAGGTTATCAAGTCGAAATAAAATCTGAAAGACATATATGGGAGAAAACAAAAAATCATTTTGTTGAGTACAGTTACTTACCCTATGGCCAGGAAGACATACCCGAAAACTGGGAAGACAGTGGCATATCCGCCACTACTTCTACCTATTGGGCCTTGATGCTAGTCAATGATAAAGAACAATGTGTTGGATGCTACTTTGTTTTAACCAGTGAGTTAAAAGAATTAGCTAAAAAATATTGGAAGGATGACAAGCGTAATACACGAGGCGGAGATGACAATAGAAGTAAAGGCATACTAGTACCAATCGAAGAGATTGCTAAGTTAGCCTACAATCGTTAGGTTATTTCTACCTGTTTAAACAATGACTGGGAATGAGGGACCTCTATCGTTTATTAACAATGTTAATACACCTGGATGGGACCAAAGCCCAGTTCGTTGTGTAAAGTCTATAGACTTATCTAATGATGGACACTGGAACCAATGTCTATCACCTTGTGTTTTAGCACGAAAATGATGATAGTGAGCAGTTACTAATATCTCTGCCTGGCCCACTGGTAGCCATCCATACATCTGACCCTTCCACCATTGTTCTATTTTATTTTCTGCATTCCCCGAGCCATTAGTCATGTGGCCATGTGTGAACGCACAAGTCTTACCTTTTATATCTAATGTTAAGTGATATCCTTCAGGCACAATGACTTCTACCTTCTTATATCTTTCAGGATTAGCCTGGAATATCTCATTCATTATCTGTAAATGCATCGTATCAGAGTTATCTAACCTGCTTGTAAGCACCTGGCCTTTACCACTTCGTGTCATTTCACCATGGTTTCCTGGAACACCTGTCAATATAATCTTATCTGCGTGTGGTAAGAAGTGTTCTACTGATTTGTAAATCATACTTCTAGCTAGTGCGTATTGCTCCAAGAGGTTGAGAGAAACATTGTGTGGTTGACTGTCGTAGAAAAATTTTGTACAGTTTTCTGTGAGGTCGCCCATTCCTATTAGATAAACCTCATCAATCTGATATCCTATCTTCCTGTAATTCTTTAACAGTTGCAATCCATCTTGCAATGCAACATCAAATCTTTTAATTGTGTTCTCAACTCCATAATCATCCTTGCCTAACTGCCAGTCTGATAAGAAAAAGCAGAAGGCTGTATCACCCTTGAATAGATTATGCTTAGGTAATGGTGGCTTCTTAGCTGCTTGTTTAAACAAGGTCTTAAAGTATTTATCTCTTGCAGGATTTTTCTTTCGTATAGTACCTTTAAATGCGTAAAAGGTTTCTACTCTGCCACCTTTAAGCTGTGCATTCCAGGAAGATACCTTTAAAATTCCATCAATCTCGTACTCTCTAGGATTAAAACCCCATTGTTCTAGTATCTTGTCGTAGTTCCTGGAGTAGTTTGGGTCAGTTCCAACATGAGTTATCTCACCCGAACCAGTTTCATGGCTAAACTCTGCGTTAGGTTGCCACCCTGCTTTGTAAAAGTTATTAGCATTCTCTACTGGAATACCTTTTGATTTTTTATTTGGCATCTTCCACCTTTCTATCGTACTTAATTATACAACAGATATTGAGATACTAGGGTATTTACTTACTTGCTTTTTTAAATTCTTGTGGAGATATTTTATTTTTAGCAAATGATTTTAGTACTGACAATACAGCAGCACCACCTGCTAAAGCAGCTACTTCTAGTGTGCTTATTTCAACACCAATAGCAGGTGTAATGACAAGAGTAGAAGCAAATGTTTCTACAAATGTCCACAAGCAACGCTCTAATAAGTCTTTATATTCTTTACTCATTATATTATTCTTCCTAACTTTAATTTGTTTTCTATGTTCTCTAGTTTAGCAATAATTGTGTCTAATTTCTTCTGAATAAACTGTGGATGTACCATTTCTGCACCACTTGCATTTGACAAATCTTCTGCTGTTATGTTTGTAGCTTTCTTTAGTTCATCTATAGTTGCTGTTTTTTTCTCTATAATCCATTGTCGCCAAGCATCTCCTGGACAATCAGTTTGTTTGAAAGAACTATGAGGTCTAAGCTCACCACCTACTTGTTCGTAGAGCCAAGAAATGGCTGCACGAGCTTCAGCAGAAGGTTTGTCGGTAGGTTTTGAGCCACCAAGCCAACACACAGCAACATAATGCTTGTTATTGTAGTTAATCTCTTGCCTACTGTTACCACCTTGTGCTGCACTTCTGTTTCCAAATCCTCTACCTTCATAAATCTGTCCTGTATCTCCTACTAAAAAGTTATATGCTACATCATTCCAACCTCTATCTTCTTGATG
>JGI11772J19994_1000017_pt1 | contig 33805 bp, 61 predicted proteins | sample Etolagsurwater0m_FD_19994 | JGI IMG/M metagenome (IMG submission 19994) | reverse complement strand
CTTGCTGTTTGAGTTGAAAGTAATATTAAACTTCCTGTTGGTACTCCAGCATCTAAAGCACCATTGTCTATTAATGTTGTTCCACCTGATACTACTGCCATGAGCAAACTCCTTTGCGAATTTCTTTATACGAATGTAATGAGTGTAAAGCCATTTTAACTGTCCTTTATTCCATATAGTTTTATTGTGCCAGAATCTATGTTGCCAGATGACATTTGAAATCTTACACCATTTATTGCTGATGTAGTGTTTCCATATCCAGCAACAAACATAGTATATGCTAAATCTGATTGATGATAACTATGAACTCTAGATATAAAATGTTTTACAAAAGTTGTGGAAGATGGATTGAATAAGTGTAAATAACCACTAGCAGATTCATCATTATTATTTCCTGTTCTTCTTGTTAATTTTTGATTTGATGTAGACTGTGCTAAATCATCTGCTGATAAATATGCTACATCTGAAACAGAACCACTTTCTGAATGATAACTTTCAAATGCAGTAGTTGTTTTTGTAACATTGTAGTTAGAACCACCATCTGTTGAAAAATTAAATTGAAATTCTACATCATTAGTTGCTGGGTGGATATTAATAAATTCAAAACGATATATTGGATAACTACTATCTATTCCACTTGTAAATGATATTGATGCTGAAGCTGATGCTGTTTGTTCAGATAATAAAACTAGACCTCCTAATGGAACATCAAATGCACCATTATCTAAAATCGTAGTGCCATTGGAGATAAAAGCCATGTTTAAATCTCCTCTAGTTTGAACTTATATTTCTTGCCTGATTTGTTATTAACAATAAATAGATCGTCAGCACCCTCTTGAATAGTCCAATTACCTTTAGTGCCATCTACAGAATTACCCTCTGATTTTGCTTCGTTAGATAAATGTAAATCTCCTGTGTATATGTTTCTCCATACAAAAGATGATGAACCTAGATCATAAGTATCAGTTGTTGCTGGGATAATTGATTCTCCTACTGCACTTAGACTTACTGAAACATCTCCAAAAGATAAATTTCCAGCACCATCAGTTACTAATGCTTGACCATTAGTTCCATCTGCTGTTGGGTGTGATAAACCATCTATAATAACTTTACCTGTTCCATCAGGAGTGATTGAGATATTTCCATTTGAAACTGATACGATTGAATTACCATTAACATCTAAGCTACCACCTAATTGTGGTGTAGTATCTGAAACTATATCTGTAATACCAGGTGATATTGCAGACCAAGAAGTTCCATTATAATATTTAACTTCATTTGAGCTTGTATTAAAATATAAATCTCCTGCAGTTAGTGGATCACCATCATTATCAACTGTAGGATCACTAGCTTTTGCACCTAAATAAGTATCATCGAAATTATCAGCAGCGAGTTCAGCAGCAGTTTGTGCAGCTTGTGCAGCTGTAGCAGCATTACTAGCAGTTGTCGCTGATGTTGCTGCATTTGTTTCTGAAGTACTAGCAGCACTAGCACTTGATGCAGCATTGGTTTCACTTGTTGCCGCATTAGTCGCAGAAGTACTAGCCTCACTTGCTTTAGTCGTAGCTGTTGTAGCAGAACTAGCAGCAGAGGTTGCAGAAGATGCTGCATTTGTCTCAGAAGTTGCTGCATTGGTTGCTGATGTAGATGCTTCACTTGCTTTAGTTGTAGCAGTAGTTGCGGATGTAGATGCTGATGTAGCTGAAGATGCAGCAGAAGTAGCACTTGAAGCGGCATTAGTTTCAGATGTACTTGCATTTGATTCTGAAGTTGCAGCATTAGTCTCAGAGGTTGCGGCATTTGTTTCTGAGGTTGCAGCAGCTGTAGCAGAAGAGGCAGCGGCAGTTGCAGATGATGCTGCAGCAGTAGCAGATGATGTAGCACTAGCAGCATCTACTAATAAATCCCATTTAGCAACATCTGTATTAGAACTGATTGGCAAAGAACCAGAAGATGTATGTGCTGTATTTGCAATATAAATATTATTATTGGTAGTATCTTTTACAATATCTCTTCCATTAAAGTCTGTACTTGATGACCAATTTCCTACAAAAGTTCCAAGCTCTTGTGTTACAGAAATTTCTCCATTGGTATCAAATGCTAAAATTTTATTTGCTCTATTTGTTGCACCTACAGCAAACTCTGTAGAGGTCATAGTATTTGTTCTTGATAGTTTTATAGATCGATCAACTTCTTCTTGAAGTTGTTGTAGTGTCATCATTGAACGATCCAAACCCTCTTCGTGTGATTCCGCAGGGAATGGATCATTAGCGATATAATCAATCGCTTGGGTTTGCGGAACAGCTCTTCTAATTACTACAGTTTCAGTTGCACTTGGTATATTACCTGCGGTGAAAACTATAGTTCCACCAGAAGCAGAACCTGCACCTGTTACTGTATAATGAGTCGTTAAAGTTTTAACTGTTTCAGTAGCTGTAGCATCCCTAATGATAACCTGTAAATCTGTGTCAGCAAAGATCTTAAAAGTGTAGTTGAAGGTATCAAGTGTACCATTTCCAGAGTATGAGTTCTTTACTGTAGTAGATGATATTGTCATATTGTTTCTCTATATAGTTAATTTACATTCTAGGCAATAGTTCTTTTGGTTCTTCTTTAATTTCTCCTAATCTCATAGGTTTTAAAAATCCATATTTCTCTTTCTTAGCTTCTTTGATAGCTTTATCTACTTCTTCATATTTTTTAAGCATATCACCATAAGCCTGTTTTTTATATACAAGAAATATCTTTTGAATAGTTTTTTCTTTACCACCATCAAAATCTTCATCTCCTTCTTTTCTTCTTTTATAAGCTAAAGAATTGAATGTTTGGTCTAATTTATCTTTTAAAGTTATACCTCTTATTTCTGTTTTACCAATTCTTTCTATCCAATAATCATAAGCAGATTGATCATTAATTTTATAATCTAATAATTGTACTTTTCTTTCTTTAATCTTTGGTGGATCTGGCAAAGATACTTTTAATCTTGCAATCTCTAATGTAACAGGATCATCTTTAACATCTATTTTTCTTCCAACTAAAAATGGTCCTTGTGTTAATCCTAAAAATGATAATCCACCTTCTGGATTAAAATATATTGCATTAGGAGTTCTTTCAATAGGTTCTCCTGTAAGTATATCTCTTCTTACTTCTAAATATTCTGTTTTATTTATAAATGGTGCTTTCTTAATAATTTCATCAACAAATCCTCTAGCTTCTAACATATCAGAATCATATTCTGTAATACCTGGAATACCTTGACCTATTAATGCTTGATAAGGAATTGCATTACCTATTTGTCTACCAAAATATTTTTCAAAATTTTCTACAGTAGGTCTTTCAATAAGTTCCATACCATCAGATATACCTCTTAAATATGATTTATTAGTAGCAGATTTCATTGCAGAAATAACTGCAACAGCAAACATATTTTCTTTTGATTCATCATTAATGTTTAAATTATTTTCATTTATATCTGCCATAATTCCAAAGATATAAAATCGAGGATCCATTCTATTGTATTGTTTATAAGTTATACTTCCATCTTTATTTTGTTGTGCAATAGAATAAGGTTGCCATCCATTATTTAACCATGTTTTTTTAACATTAAAATCTTTTGGTCCTTCTCCTGTAATCTTTGGATATACATTTCCATTTTTATCAGTAACTGAAGATTGAGTTAAATGATAAGCATAAAATGCAGCAGAAGTTCCAAATATTTGTCTACCCAAAACTTCAGCTCTTGCTCTACGATCTCCTGTTCTCCAAAGGTCTCGCATAGGTTTTGTAAATCCACCATATACAGGAATACGAGTTTCAAATTGTCTCCATAAGTTTGTTGGGGTTCTAACAAAAGGAGATAGGAATCTTAGGTATGGTGCTTTTTGTAAAAACTTTTGCCATGCACCACCAATATTTAAAAATCTTCCATCTTCTAATGTATTTGTAAATGTAGATATTCTTGATTGTTGTAATGCTTCAGCTGCTATTGCATTATCTTTTACATTTGCCATTCCATTTTTATCAAAACCTTCTTTAAATATTTTATCTATATTTGCTTTACCTTCTTTTGAACTAATATCTAAACCAAGTTCTAAAGTATTATCGATTGCTGATGCAAATAATCTTCCTCTGTAATTCATTTGTTTAAATAATTCATCAGAACCCATAAGTAATCTTGTTGGTAATTCTGATACAAAACCCAACCAATCTATTGCTGTTCCAACTTTACCATTAAATCCAAGATTAGAACCACTAATAGGTCTAACAGCTTTTCCATTTACAATTCTCAAGTTATCTTGTGTTCTTGATAATGGATCAAGAATTGCATCTCCTTGTCTTAATGCTGTACCAACTGCTTTTATGGTATCACCCATTGTAAATAACATTCCTTGGTATTGTGCAAATCCAGTTCTTATTGATCTAATATCGCCTCTTAAAGCACCACCAGAAATTTGTTCTAATGGTCTTAATAATAATTCATAAGAGTTAGATAAAAAGTTTACAGCATGAGTGTAAGTTCCAGAAAGCAATGAGTTGATATATAATGAGTTAAATACTTCTATAGTTTTTTGAGATTTAGTTTTTGCAATTTCATGGATTGCATCTTTAGGTTTCATATCTTTTATTTTTTTTGCAAGTACAGCAGGATTAGCATTGAAGTTTTTTATATTATTAGCAATATCTTCTACTTCTAAAATTTTACCACCAGATCGTGTAACTTTAATTCTTCCTGCTTGTGTAACTCTAGCAGCACTTCTGATTTGTTCTTTCAAAGCATAAGTTGTTTCTTGAATAACTTTACCTCTTAAAGCCATTTCTTCTTTAGCTTCTTTAGACCATTTGTCTACATTCTCTCCAAACTCATCTAAATATTTTGCAGATACATCTATATAATCTTGACCTAATTGTTGTAAAAACATTTTATTGGTAAGCATTCTAACTGTTGCATCTTTAGATCTTACACCTTCTTTTGTAATAGCTTTTAATACTTCTTTCTGATCTCTACCCGCAATCTCTGCAAGTTCCAATGCAACATCATTTGCCAATACATCATTTTCTAAAAATTCTTTTGTAAGATCATCAAAACCATTATCAACAATATTATCTATTGTTCTTAATACTTGTTCACCACCTGTAAATGATTTGGTATTTAATATTTTTTTTAACCAAAGTTCTGCATCTTGTTTTGCAGTTTCCTTTGATTTAGTAATTACTTTTAATGCTTCTTTAGTATTAATTGCATCATTATCTTCTAATGCAAATTTTCTTAATCTTTTTGACTTTCTTCCTTTTTGTGCATCTTTAATAATTTCATCTGCTCTTTTTTGTAATACAGCTCTCTTATCTAAATCTTTTGTTTGTTTCATTTTTTTAAAACCTTTTATTCCATAAAATATAGATTCAGCTACTCCACCAAGTAACATTCCCTCTAAAACATTTTTTAATCTACCTTCCATTTCACCATCATTTTTATCTGTAGCCAGATATTGAGTAACCGCATTATTTAAAACAGGTGAATCAAATTCTATTAACATATCTGATAGTCTACCTTCGTTTGGATCAAAGACAGTAAGATCAGCAACAGCACCTGCAACCATACCTCTTGAAATTGCTTTTGCAGATGTACCTGCTAGACCTGCACCTTTTAAAAATTTAGCTGGTCCTGCAAAGCCAGTAAGAAATCTTGTAACTCCTTCTGTCATATCTCCAGCTAATGTTTCTGGTTTATGAAATACTGGTAATTGTCTTTTTTTTGAATACTCTTCTGCTTTCCATTTTGAAGGTGAAACATATTTTGGAATAAAATCTTTAAATGTTAATTTACCATCTTTATCCCCAAATTCTAATCCACCCAATGAAACTATATTTTCATCTAAAAAATCACCTTGTTCTTCAACTGCATTAACAATACCCTGTGGTGCAGATAAAGCCATATCTGTTGCAATATTCCAATAGTTTACATCTTCTTGATCTGGATTTTTTACTAAACCAGAATTAACTGGTTCTATTTTTATAGTTTCTTTATTGAAGGTTTCTAATAAATTTAGAACCTCTGGAGAAAATTCATTAGCCATTTATTGTCCTTGAATTTGAGATTTCAATAATGGTAAGTAATCATTCATAAATGATTGAATATCTTGATAACCATTAGCTCTTGCTAAACTTTCATAAGATTCTATTGTATCTTGATCTAATGTACCTTCTGATAATTTTTTCATATCATTAACAGTATCGTTATACTGTGATAAAATTTCTGTATCACTTTGTTGTAAATTAAATGTAGATGCTTTTTCTATTTTATTATCTTCATATTTACTTTTTAAAACATAAGTTGTTGATCTAGCATAGGCTTGTTTTTCAGCTAAAGTTGCTTCTGGATTTGCTAAAGTATATTCTTTTATTCTTTTATCAAATTCTTGTTCAATTTCTACTGCTGCTAATCTATCTTGTAATTCTGGTTGTCCAAAAGGATCAGCAATACTTTTAGATAAACTATCTTTTAAATCATTGGCATATCCATAAAATAATTTATTATCTCCTTGAGTTCTTATTATCTTATCGTGAGATATTTGTTCATTTAATATTTTTTGTTCTAAGCTATCAATCTTAACGGATATATCTCCTGTCTTAACTTTATAACCATTTGATCTTTCAAAGTCTTTTAATTCATCTAATAATTCTACAGCTCTATCATAGTCAGAATTTGGATCACCTTTTACTGTAAGTTCAGATATTTTTGAATTGTAAGCATTATAAACACCAGTTGAAAAATCTTGGTCATTTAAAAATTTACTTCCATTTAAACTATCATCTAAGTTTTTAATTTCAGAAGCACCATTTATTTTACCAGCAAATTGTTGCATATCCGCTAATAAAAAATCTCTATCAACAGCTTCTAATTTTTTATCTAATACATTTTTTGGTAAGTCAAAATCTTCAGCAAACTGTCTGACTTTTTCTTTTGCTTGTGTTTTATATTTAACTTTTAATATTGGATTATCTGATGTTGCATATTTGCCAGATAAAGAATTTATTTCATTATTGATTGTTGTTAAACTTTCTGTTTCTAATGCTTTGTAAGAATTGTTTTTAATATTATAAACATACTCTGAATATTCTAAATCTAAATTTTGTTGTATTCTTTTTTTAACTCTATTATTTTTTACACCAAGTAATTGTTGATTAATGTAATTATTATATTTATTTTTAAAATTACTGATTGCATCTTCATCATTAATATTTTCTTTTTCAGCTTCTAAATATTTATCAAGTTCACCTTTTATTTCAAAAACTTTTTTTGCAGCTTCTACTTTTTCGGCAGTATCTCTTTTTTTTATTGAGTAATCTGTTAATTCATTTAAAGCTGGAAGTAATCCAGCAGCAGGTGTGGCAGTAGGTGAAATCTGAATACCAGTTCTAACACTTGGTGCTTCTGCGGTAGGTCTACCCTGTGCTGTGAATGTAGGAATCTTTGGCATATTATTCTCCAAATCCTCTTAATAAACTTGTACCTGCTTGTGCATAATATCCAAGTTCAGCAGATCGAGCTTGATTTCTAGCAACTTGACCTTGCATTCTTGAAAAGTTAGCTTCTTCAAATTTTCTTGCTTGACCTATTTTTGCATTATAATCTATAATGTCTTTTTCAATTTCTGCTTGTTCTGCATTCTGTCTTAATATTCTTAATCCAGAACCAGAAAGTTCTGCACCAGAAAATAATATTCTTGTTTTAGTTTGACCTTGTAGTTGTGCGAACTGTTGATCAAATTTAGCAATATCAAATTCTTTTTGTCTTTCAATTTGTTCAGCTTCTTGTTCTGCAACTTGTGCATTTCTTTCTTGAATAGCTTGATTGTATTTACCAGCTGCTGATGCCTGTCTTGCTGCGGCTACTGATGTTACTGCTGTTGCTGCGGTTAATGCTGCTGTCCATCCCATAATTAAAATATCCTCGCATACATATATTGATCAGAACCATCGAAACCAAATTTTCTCATTAATCCTTCTTCCTGTAAACCTAACCATTTAGCAAATTTTAAACCAGTTGTATAGTCAGCTCTTACAGCAGTTTGAACTCTTTTGATATTGTTTTCTTTAGCAACTCTTGCAAAATCTTTCTTAATAGCTCGTGCAACAAGAAGTGGATGTTGTAAAACTTTATTTGTTGCAATTACCCAACCCTCTGCAACACTCCCCCAAACAATTTTCATACCTGCTGCAAAGATAGGTTCACCATCAATCATACCAGTAAATGCTAAGTTATCTTGTTCTAAGTTCATTGGGTTACCATCAAATTCCATATCTTTATCCATCAATACATGATTCATTTTTTGTTTCATAATGTATTGACCATGTTCTCCTTTGTATTTAACAATATTTAATATGTTATCCATCGTTTGTTTGTAATCTTGGATATAAAGATAATATTGTCAAAGGTAAAGGTTGTGTTTGTCGAACATAAATAAATCCATCAGTTTCATAATTACCTCTGAACTCTACTTCTTTATCTCCAGTAAATACTGCTATACCACTATCCATAGGATTTGCAGAAGATCTAAATGGTATTCGTTCCATATTAGATAAGTCTGGACCAACCTCTACACCAATCGATTCATAAAGTCTTATAGTAATATCAAATATTCTTTTTGTTTTAGCTTGTGATGTACCATCTTGTGAACCTGCATCTATTCTCATTGTTTGTAATAAAGATGTGTATGGCAAACCAACTTTAGCTTTATTAACAAAACGATCTAAAGTTATTGCTGCAGAACTTACAGTTTTATTTGGATGAGTTGCACCATCACCTAATATTGAAACTGTTTCACCTTCAAGATGAGAAAGTCCAGAAAGAGAACTTACAACTTGTAAAACTTCTTTAGCATCTACATGAGCAGCTGCTGTAGTACCATTTGTACCTCTTGTGCATCCTGTTAAATCATTTGATGATTTACCAGTATAAGTAATTATTTCAGTTCCAATTTTAATTGTACCTGTTGTTGTAAAACTAGAAGCATCATCTAAAGTAATTGTTGTATCAGAATCTGTAATTGCTCCATCTAATGTAGATGTTGCACCACTATAATTTAATTGTGAATCTAAAAAATTAAATGAAGTATCATCTGTTTCATCAAAATCATAATTATGAATATATTCAATATATCTTTTAGTCGTTCCATTAATCGTTCTTTTTACAATAACCCAGCTTTGATATTCTGAATCATCTGTTGGAATAGTAGCAGCACTTTCACAAACTGCATTACCACTTCCAAATGATCCACCGAATATATGTCTATGCCAAGCAACAACTTGTTGTTCTCTTTGATAAGTGAGTCCAACTAACTGACCATCAGTTCTAACACACCAAATAATTTGATTAGGTTCTTGTTGATACGATAGTTGTTTGAATCCACCTTCTGAAATGTGTTCTGCAAGGATAGTTAAGTCTGGAGCAATATAACCATCAACATCAAAGTTGTAAGCTAGTTCTCTTAATTTTCTTTTAGCTCTTTGTAAAAACAAAGTAGCATTACCAACAGCAAGTGCATCAACATTTGCAGCACCATTGTTAGATTGTTTTTTAATTAATATGTTTGTAGGTGTGATTGCAATATCAGTTCCACCACCACTAACTGCAAACTCACCACCAGCTGTACCAATGATTAAAGTTCTTGTAGCGGTCATAAATCTGATTGCGTTTACTTGGTTAGAAGCAATAGTGTAAATGATTGCATCATCATCTGCTACTGTTCCATGATAGTTATCATCCATGTTTTCATAATCACCAGACTTAGAAAAGAATAATGTTTGTGGTTGTGATAATGTTGCAGCGAATACTAATCTTTGTTCAAAAAAGGTTACGCAAGAAGGATGACCTGTAGTATCTGAAAATGATCCTAATGCAAAATCTGTATCAGCAGAACTAGAAGAAGGAGCAACTATAGATGTAGCTACAGCAACTGTTGTTGAAGTTACTGAAGTAATTTTATAATGACCATCTTTAAAATGAACTAATCTATCTACATCAGTAGATAACCAACCTTGATCATTATTAACTCCAGTAGTTGATGATAGAGTTAAATTACCACTAGATCCAACTGCAGTATGTGAAGGTGTTAATGTAGTTGTTGAGATATTGTGATCCATGAATGGTCCATTTTGAAAATCAACATCTGTTAGTGTCCAGGCAGTATGACCTGTTCTTGATAGCTTTTGTACTGGATGACTTGGATGACAGATATACATCACATCAGCAGATTGAGCATATTTAATATCAAAAAGTTCTGCTTCTAAATAAGGTGAAGATATTTCATAAGCTGAACCACCCGATAATATTTGACCATTGTCTTTATAAAATCTAATATACTGATCGCCAAACTCAAGTATGTAAGTTTGTGTTGTAGAAAATTCAAAAGGAATCAATCTTGTTTCTTTTGTAGAATCTTTTACTTCCGCTACATATTGTGTACCACTTCTTCTTGCAGCACTACCATGTGGGTAGATAATCATATTCTCTAATGTCTTGCATCCTGTAGGATATTTAGCTAGATCATTACGACCATCTAGTCTTGGTGATAATTCACCACCAGTAAAATTGGTTAGTTGTACTGCAACTCGTGCCATTAATTAAAACCTTGAATTAATAAATGTATCAGCACCAACAACATCTGCCATACCTTTTTCTGGATTTTGATTTTGACCTTCAGTGGCATCTACAAATCTTGCTTCTTTTAATTTATCTTTAAATAAATTATACATATTAGAAGCTGTTGGATTAGAACTTGTTACTGCATAAGCAATGTCTGCCGCAAGTGCAGCTGATAATGTTTCTCTTAATAATTCATCGTATTCATTAGGATCAGTAATTCTTGCTATGTAAAGTATTTTCATGTTAGAGTTATCAGTTAAAATTTTTCTACCTTCAATTTTATAATCTGCATCATAATCAAGTATAGTTAAAACTCTTAAACAATCTGCAGGTAAAGTATATTGTTGTGTAAATCCCCATGCTGGAGTATCTGTATCTGCAGCAAGTTGAACTCTTTTTTGTAAACAATTCCATGGATGAGATCTAAATACTGAATCTCTTACTTGGGTATATCTTGCATTGCAAAGCCTTGCATTCTTAGAATCTTCTGTCAAAGTTAAGATTGTGGATGCACCAAGTTGATTTAATGCTCCATTACAAATATCTACTACTGATGCCATACTTACTCCATATTTCTTTTTGAGTTAATTGCAACTCATCTTTTTTCTGCTTGGTTCTACTATTAATATCTTTTTCGTCAATAATTTCAACTAAAGCATATCTATATACCTTAGTATCGTCTTGCCATTGAAAATGCAATAAATCTTTAGGTTCTTTATACAATCCTAAATTTCTAGGATCAAAGTCACTTGTTGTCATTTTTAATAATATACTTTCTTCTGAGTTTTCTATTATCTTCTAATGCAAATATTTCGTGTTCAGTTCTTTCTAGTTTTGAATCAAAACCATAATGTACTTTAGAAGTATTCTTAAATCTGTCTACTAGAACATATCTGTAAACATAATCCCCTTTTTTAAAATGTAGTATTGTTTTTAAATCTTTTATTTGTTTCATAAGAAAGATGGGGGATTGCTCCCCCATCTAAGTAATAGATTATTCTACAACATAGAATATTGCTATTTTGAAAGTACCAGTTGAAGTACCAGTCGTAGTAATGATTATGTCAGACGCATCTGAATATTCATAACCAAAACCAGCGATAGCATTCAATCTAGTTAAAGTAGCAGAAGATGCAGTATCAACAGATGTTATAAATCTGTCAGCATCACCCGCATCACCCACAGTAGCAGTTGTACCTGTTCCCATGTCGTCTGCGTGTAACACTACATCATATACGATTGCACCTTTTGGTAACTTAGCAACATTAATTGTTCCTGCTCCAAAAGAAGATGCTTCGTAAGTGTCGTACTGTACTCTTAACTTTCCACCCCATTGCGATACATCAACCATATCCTTAGGAGTGTTTTCGCTTAATTGGTAATTAGTTCCATTAGCCATAATTATTCTCCTTTATGATTATGCTTCGTATGCTTGGATTTCAACAACTTTTTCTTCTTCCATTCTAGTTGCACCGAAAGATGCACAGTAGTAAACTTGAGTAGCATAACCTTTGTCAGCTCTCTCGTCTATTCTTGCTGTAACATCTTTACCAACACCTAGACCGATACCATCCATTGCATAAGCTATGCACTGTCTGTTAGAACCAGTTGTGTTTAGTCTGTTAGACACGATAAAGTTAAAACCAAGGAATGAGTTGATTTCACCATTTGCTAATGCTTTAACAGTGTTGAAATCAGAACTTGTTACCTCAGTTGTTCCTAATAAATCAGTGATTTGTTTAGGACCTACCACAATGTATCTAGCGATTGACGGATCAACAGAATTTAAGTCAAGAATTTCTTTTGTATTTCTTAACTTAGCAACAGTTAAACCAACTGATCCACCTTCAGTTATCTTCTGAGAAGAAGGTAACGGAGTTGAAGTTGAACCAGTTTCGCCAGTGAATGCAGTTCCTAATGCAGCACTGATTATTTCATCATCCATAGCTCTACCCATTGCATAAGCAGCAGCTTGAGCATAAGAAGATGTAGGATCAATTAAGAGTCTTACTTTATCTTGATCGTCTATTAGGTCAGCGAATTCATAATCCACTAATGAAACTCTTCTTCTCGCATGAGGAGTATCAATTTGTGGAGTGTCGCCATGTCTGCTAGTTCTTTTAACCGCAGTTACAGAACCAACTTGGTCAAAGAACGCATTCTTACCTACAACACTTTCAAGACGAACTTTATCTCTTAATAACGATCCCATTTGTTGAGATAGCATTTGAATGTTAGCAGAATACTGCTGCACAAATGCTGTAGTTATTTGGTTAGACATATTTGTCTCCTTTAGTTATTAGTTATAGTTAAACAATCAGAAAGGTTCTCTGTCATACGACAGGCATCTCTTGCATTTAAAGTCTGTTAGACTGTAGTCTATTCCTTACTGTCAGAAAGGTTCGATTTACGAATTGTCTTTCTTTTCTTAGGAGAACTTTCATTCTCCTTAGAAACCCATTTATAATATTCCTCACAGATTGGCAAGGGATTTGATCGTTGATTCTCAGTACCATTTTCTTTAACGATTCTGAGAATCTCCAATCTTAATTCAGCATCAGTTAAATTATTATCCATTGAGCATTGACCTTAATGTAAATACTTGTTGAACAATCTTGTCATGATCTGGATGACCTTTATTCCAATATGGACTATTCTTATCATTTACAATCGAAGATATTTCAGATTCAATATCTTTACCTTGATTGACATTTTCAGATTCAGTTGAAACAATTTTATCTTCAGACATCATATCTGCAATTTTTGCAAATCCTTTTATAATATCTGGATGATCTCCTAATCGTGTTCCATCTTGTAATTGCATATCTAATACTTCTACACCTAGATTTGCTTTAGCTAATGAACCTGCTTTTCTAACATTATCTTCAAATGTTTTACCCCACTCTTGTCTTAGTTGTTGTTCAGCATTTGCTTGTGCAGTTTCCATATCAATCTTTGATTGTTGTGCAGATCCTTCCATCGAGTTTTTGTAAAACTCTAAGATACCTTGTGCTTGTCTATTATTTAAACCTAACTTATGTGAGGTCTCGGCAAAGTTTTTGATTGCAGTTTCATCAATAGGTACAACATCAGATTTAGCATTAAGTTCATACTTATCTGGAGATTCTGGTCTACCTAATTTAGAATAAACTTCATTCCATTGATCTTCTGTTGAATTATTATTTGGCACTGCAACTTTATCTTGACCAATCATTTTAGTTGCATTGATATAAGATTTAGCTAGTGCATCAATCTCTGTAAATTTAGATATATTTGGATCACTTCTAAACTCTTCTGAGATTGCTTCTTTCCAAGACTTCGCAACAGTAGGTTGTTCAGTAGTAGAAGAAATTGGTGTTTGTGTTTCTGTAGTAGTTTGTGTTGTCTCTGCTACAGGCACAGTTTCCTGTGTTATCTGTTCTTGTGACATAGTTATTTACCTTTTGTGTTATCATTTTGGAGCATTGATTTAATAAATAGAAGTACACTCCTTTGACCTTCCATGTATGCACTTTCATGGCTATCCCCTTTAACATTAGTGGTAGACCAAAAGTGGCATCGTTTTTCTAAATCAGAGATAATAATTTTACCATCATCTGAATTAAAAATTCTTTGATATGCTTCCCTTAAACCTTTTATTTGTTTTTCAAATTGTTTTAAATCATTCATTACTCAGCATCAGCATTGGCAACTGCTTTAGCTTCCTCTGGAAGTGCTTTTGCTAATGGTGCTATTTTTCCCCCTGCTTCCGCTACTTGTTGTAGCTGTTGCATTTGTTGCATTTGTTCTTGTTGAGCTTGTGCTTGTTGTCGTTCAGCATTTAATTGAGATTGTGGTTTTAAAACTTTTTGTGGAACACCAACAATGTCTGCTAAGTGTCTAACGAGTTTATCCATATTGATATGATCGAATACTGGAGCAACATTAGATAAGCTACCCATGATTTCTATTGCTCTCATAATCGATTGTAGTTCACTAGACTTCTGTGCTTTAGCTAATGGAGATACATATTCGATTTCAATATCTTTACCAGATAAAAAGTCTGGAGCTGGTCTAAATAAATTCTTTCTAAGTATAATATTAAAAGTTCTATCAATTAATGGTTTTAATAATTCAGATTGAAGTCTACCCAAAACTGGACCAAGTAATCTCATCTTCTCTTCGTTTCTTTGGATAACTTCTGTTGCTGTCATTTGTGGACCACTCTGCATCATTAATTGATTTACATAGAACGCATTTCGAATTGAGTTTCTTCTTTGCTCTTCCATGTTTAAACCTAATGGAGTATTTGCTCCAATGTTTAATGCTTCAATTCTATCTCTTGTACCACTTCTATAAAAATTTAAACCACCAGGTACTGTTCTTACTGGTAATATAAATCCATCATCTGGAACAAGTAAAGGTGGATCAACTTGTTTCTGTGCAGACTTGATTGTAGTTTTAGACATTTCATTTAGCATCTTGACATCTGGCAATGCGGTCATTGCAGGTGATCTTCCATAAATTTCGTGTGATGCTTTTAAATATCTTGGTACTACAAATGGAAATTCTTTAAATCCAGATACAGATAATTGTTCACCACTAGCATATTCAATATACACAGATTCAAATGGCATATTTGCTTTATCTTGTTTCTTAGGATTAAAATCTGATCTTGGATATACTGCATGAATAATTTCTACTTCATCGTAAGGATTTTTATTATTGATTGTATCAATCTTAGTTGATATTCCAGTACCAAATTGTTGTATTGCAGCTCTTGCTGAAAGTTTAAATTTTCTAAATACTGTATCAATTCTACCTTTATCATTTTCAGCAATAAAGATTTCATTAATGTGTCTTGTAGAAAATTTTATAATATCATCTGCATCTTCCTCAATATACATTGCTGCTGTACCAAAAGTAATTAGATCGTGATACAGTTCAAAAATTTCTTGTTGGAAGTTTGATTTATTAAATGCTGCATACATTGTTTCTGTTGCAGACTCTAACCATTCTTTTGCTTCATCCTCATTTTCCATTTCATCTTCTTTGAATCTTAAAGAGAACCAAGGAGTTGATGGGTTAGTTAGCATACCATGTAATGATGCTGCTAAAAGTTCTACTGCTTGTAATGGAGAGGAATCAAAAATAAGTTCAGTTCGTTTATCACCTCTTGATCTTAATTTAGTTACATCTGCTTTTCTTGGTTGCATATAATCTGCAACTTCTTGCCAGTGGGTTTCCCAATTTTGTCTTTGAGATTTTAAACGATCAAATCGTTTTAATAAACTTTTTGTTAAATCTGTTTGTGCCATTATCTACCTAATAAACTTGGTTTGCCTAAAGTCAAGCTACCTGTTGCACCTGTTGGTCCTGTAGCTATTGTTAATGATCTTCCTCTTGCTAATGTTTTTCTTTTTCTTAATAGAATAGGATCTTCTGCATCTGCTGCACTAACTTGTGAAACTTCTACTGTAGTGGGTGATGCAACTGGTTGAGGTGCTTGTACGACTTGACCACTTGTTCCCATTGCTCCGCCACCATTACCACCATCTCTTCCTGTTGTCATTGGTGAACGCATAGGAGTTACTCCTGCTGCTTGACCTTCATAGTCTAAAACATTTTGTTTTGATTTTTTAATTCCTGTAGATATTCCTCTAACAACTGAACCTAATATACCACCACCTTTTATAAAATCTCCAACCTTCTCAACTCCTTTTTGCACAGAGCTTTTTCTAGTTGTTAAACCTAACTCTTGTGGACCAGTTCTACCACCGCCACCATTAGATCCAGAATTAGAACCCATACTTATTTTCCAAATGTTAAAGATGATTTAGTTTCTTTAGTATCTTTTTTATTAAAAACTTTATCGCTATCTACTGAAGATTGTAAATCATCTGTGTTATTAAACTTTACTTCTTCTTTTAAATACAAAACATCTTCTTCTTTTTTTTTAAAAAAATTTAAAATCTTTTTAAACATTACTCTCCTAATAAAGTTTTAAGTTTTGTTTCTTCAGATTCTTGCACACCAAGTGGTCCAGTAAGAATAGTAGACTTTCTACCTTTTCTTCTTCTTTCCATTGCAGCTTGTTCAGCTTGTATTCTTGCTTCTTCCTCTGGCGACAGTTCTGCTTTAGGCGGTTCTGGCAAAGGTTGAACAGGTGGTAGTGGTGGCATTTTTGGTTTAAATATTGATCCCATAAAAATCCTCAAATAATATTGTAATTATTATCTGCTACACTTTGTGGTGCAGTTTGTCTAGTATTTATTTCTTGTAGTCCAACAGCTAGGTAACGCATTGCATCACAAGCATGGGAACTCCAATCATGCACAGGCTTTGATCTAAACATTCTGTTCTTATCAATATACTTCCTGTGGTAATGTCTTAACGCATCTATCAATTTTTTGCAATGGTCTACATCGATGAAGGTTCTTGGCAAGGTCATTGAGGTTGCGTGGATTCCATCTTCGAGTGGTATTTTTGGCACTACCTTGAACCGCACCCCTAATTGGTAGGCTACCTCTCGTCTCGTTTTGCCATTACTGAAATCTGTAACTTCAATGTCATGTGGTGCAAAGTGATCTTTGTAGATGTAATCTTTTTCATTAATAACTTGCACATAGTGTGGCAAACCTTGACCTCGTTCCTCATAGTAATCAATAATGTTTACTGCTCTTCCTAATTGCTGAAAAAAGATTATGGCAGTATGATCTGATACCCCTAAATCCCAAGAAGTATTGACAGGTAATGATGGATCGTATGGCACTCGTGCTATTTGCTTATCATCTTCCATCTTAGCAATAATGTCTCCATATACTGCACCCTCAATGTTGGCAATCCAATCGCATTCAAACTCTTGCTGATACTTCTTTTCACCCATAACCTCTTTTGCCTTGATAAGCTCATCTTCATCTACAATCTTAGTTTCTGATGCTTTTGCCTTGTAGGAGAACCAATCTTCTGCACCTTGTGCGTGTTGAAATAATTCGTAAAAGTTGTTGTTCATTCCTGCTGGAGTACCAATAAATACGCAATAACCTTTTCTATCTGATAGTGCAGGTCTAATAATTTCTGGGAATAGTTTTGAATTTACATTCGCATACTCATCGATGACACACCCATCTAGGTATATACCCCTCAAGCCATCTGAGTTTTCTGAACCAAGTAATGTTATTCTGCTGCCATTAGGTAAATCAACTCTTAGTTCTGTTTCGTTAAATTTAGTATAGGGAATTTTTGCCGTGAACTGTTTCATGTAATCCCATGCAATACTTTTTGCTTGTTTGAAGGTTGGTGCAATGTAAGCAAATCTTGGGTTTTTCTGATTGGACAGCAATGCTGACCTAATTAGGTGGTTGATCATACATACTGTTTTGCCAAACCTTCTATGACATACAAGCACATTCCATCTGTATCTGGAAATCTGTTTGTGCAAGTAGGATTGGTGTCGTCTTGGTGTATAGGGTATTTTAATATCCATAGCTTCTAGTGAACTGCTTTGCTAGGCATCTCATAGCTAAGTGAATTATATTCAAAGCCTAGTCTGTTCATCACATAGATTGTGAATAGTTCAGCTGAATCCTGGTTATCCATACCAAAGAACTTGATTACTACATTGTTTGTTTTCTCTTCAATGTAGCAAACACAATCCATATCTTCTGATGAAAAATAGTTCATATACCACATCTAGCTTATTTAGAATTATTTTAAAGTAAAATTGTTGCTGTGCAAAACTAACTAACTGTCTGTCTAAGGGAGTCCTCGAGTCCCATGTATATATATATAATAAACGCACACGCATTTTTAGGGGGTATGGGGTAGGCAAGTTTCAAAAAATTAGATCTAACCTACATTAAATTATATAATTCGGTGTAGTGATAAGAAAATGTTATCAGAAGTAATAATTAAAAATCTTTATTTATGGACCAATAATAAATAGGTCAGTATTATTGACCGATTTTTTATGGGAATAAAAATAAATAGCTTGATGGATTAGAATAGTAACTTTATTAATCTTTTAACTTTATCAACCTTTGATCTTTAAACTTTTTTAACCTTTCAACTTTCAACTTTCAATTTATAGATCCAATACTTATTGGTCCATTGTATATTTGCAACACTATTGCATTTATGCAACAATTTAGTTTATAACTATTCTAATCTTTAATGCGTCAATCTGTCATTAATTATTTTTAATTTTATTGTTGCAATAATATATCCATACTGTATAACTCAATTATAAACAAACAAAGAAAGGTAAAACAATGACAAAAAAAGACTACATAGCATTAGCAAAGATTATTAATAAAAACAGCTCTATTGCAAATATGAATAGAGGTTTAACTCATGTTATTAAAAATGGTGAGTTTATGATCGATCTTTGCCAATATTTAAAAAAAGATAATCCAAATTTTAATGAGATTAAATTTAGAGAAGCAACTGGCGAAGTATTAAGCAAATAAAAATAGAAAGGTAAAACAATGAAGCAATGTGATATAGATCTAATAAATTTTATAAAAAAATACGATAATAAATGGCAATGGTATTCTAATGATCGTATGACTAAAAAAATAGTTGATCGATTAGTTAATAGAAATATCTGTATTAAAACAAGTCAATTACTTGATAATGGTTATATGTATAGACAAGTAAAACTAATTAAAAATTAATTAACCAATATACTTGACTATATACAAATTAGATATATAGTCATGTATATAAAACAATAGAAAGGTAAAACAATGAAAAAAAAATATATAGACACCTCAATACACTTTGGCGGTTTTTATGAGTCAATACATGATCATAATATAGACTTTATGGTTGAAGCCTATGAGTACAATTTTGATCAAGTTGATTATAAAAAAACATTTCAATCTTATATTGATGAGTATTGTTATAAATTAAAAAGTTATATTTTAGATGAGTACTTAATTGATATTGATTTTAAAAATATAAAATTATGGTCACCGCAATATTACAATTATGACACAGATGTAATTGATTGTAAAATTGACACCAATGAAGCTAATTCATTAAATAATATTTTAATAAAAGATAATGATTTTTTATCTTTTTTAAAAGACAGGACCACAAGTTGTAGCGGGTTTATATCTTTTTATACTTATGATGATGCTCTAAGCAATAAAGACAATAAGCTAATCATGTATGTATTAGAATATATTTGCAATAAATTTAATGAAAAAGAGATTTCATATAATGAGATTGATTTTGAAATACATTTATTAAAAGATAAAGAAGTTGCATAATATACAAAATAGATATAAGATAAACAAAAAAAACAGAAAGGTAAAACAATGACAAAGCAATATAAATACGATGAGATCAAAGCTCACTTTGATGATTACATCAACGACTTAACAGATAAAGAAATAAGAGAGAATATTGACGATTTACATCACGATATTTTTAATACTGATTACTATATTGTAGGTACTTATGAAGCTAAACAATGGTTAGGTAATCAAGTATTTAACATTATTGAAATCATAAAAGAGTATGAGCAATTTAATTTTGGCGAGATCCATACTGATTTTAGTGATCCAGAAAAAATTGTTAATATGTATGTCTATATAATTGGCGAGGAAATTGTCCAGGATTATAGAGATCAATTAGATAGTCAAGAAGTAGCATAAAAGAAAGGATAATATGAAAGCAAAAAACTACAAATCAATTACCGAGATCTTAAAAAAGAAATACAAAAAAAACTTTTATGATTTCGAAGATTTTCAAGATGTATTAATTAAAATAAGAAAGGTAGGTAAATAATGAAAGTTAAAGAGTTAATAAAAAAATTAAAATCTTGTGATCAAAATAAAGATTTAAGATTTTATTATATGAAAGACCATACTTTGTATGGTTGCCAATATGAAACAATAATTGAAGTTGATGAGCAAGTAGAATTAACAATTCAAGATGATACAGAAAGCGAGGAATAATGAACGACAACACAATGTGTATAAGAATGGAAGATGGTAAGTTTCAATATGCTTATGAGATACCAGAAGACTACGATTATGAAGTAGTTGAATGTAATACTCGTAATGATAACTATTTAAGAAAAAAGATAGGTAAAATAAAAAATAAAATAATTAAAATAGTTATTTGTTTTGGTCAAGTTAAGTACATTTTTAACTTACCAAAAGATTATGACTATGAAGTATTTGAATACTAGAAAGGACCATTATGATAGACGAACAAAGACTGTATCAATTAGATATACCTAAAGAAAATATAATTCTTAATGACTATGAAAAACAAGAATTAAAATTTTTTGAAACAAATCTCATTGACACCATTGAACGATGCCAAAACAATGAGGTTAAGAAAGTATGGTACAAAAAATTTAATTGGTTGCAGCTTAATATGAATAAATATATTAATTACTTACGATTAAAAAACTATGTCAGTAGTAAAAAAAAATAATATTAGAGAGCTACAAAGACAAACACTTATAAATATTTTGAATGTAAAAGGAATTATTTACACTCATTATAAAAATAAACAGAAAGGAAACCATGTATATAATAGACTACCCAAATCAAAAAATTAAAAAGTTTTCTAACCAAGAATTAGAAAGTTTTTTAAATAAGATTATAAAAAAAAGATTTATCTTTGTTAAAGACAAAGTAAAAGCAAAGAAATATTTAAAACAAATAATTAAAAATTAATCTTTAATTTCTGTGGGTGTCGGAATGTCTTCGGCACTCACATCAATCAAATCATCTTGATTATCTTCCCACATTACCCTTAAAGTAGTATCTTGCTTGACCTCTTGCTTAGTTTTTTCAACAAACAAAGAAGACAATCTAGGTGCAATAAACTTTAACCAATTTTGTTTCTCTCTTAAAAACAATAGTTCTTCATTAGATAATTCTTGAACATCGGAATTAAAAATAACACACATTTTTTCTACTAAAGTTTTAACCCCTCGTTCTTGTGCCTTATTAAATTGGTCCTTAAACTTTGGATTTTTGTCCAAGTAATCGTATAAAGTTTTCAAGCTGATCTGTAGTTCTTTTGCTATTTCGTAAGCGGTTGTTCCATCGACTAAATGACCTAGCATAGTACTTTGTTCGGTATCGGTTAGACTTAGCAGCTCGTTCTTCTTCTTTGAGGATATACTCTTTGATTTCGTCATCTGTTTTATCTCTAAAATTCTTTAGGTTTTTTAATAGTTTAATCTTGTTTTGTATAGGTACTTTATCGTTTTTATACAAGCCTTTATACTTCCTAGTTTTATTATCCCAAGACTTACCCCCCTTATGATAAGGACACAGTATTCTTCTTGAGGTAGGGATAAATCTACCCAAACATCTACATCTTTTACCGCTGTGTTTGGCTATAGCCTCACATCTAATCTTTATCTTTGGCAATAGGTCTTCCTTTCCAATCAAGCGAATTTCTTTTATTAAATTCTACTTTCTCTCGGTATCTAGGATTGGACATCTTCCCAATCTTTTTAAGAGCTGATAATATCTTATCACTACTAACATAAGTTGTATTTTTTTCACGAGCAAGTTCCTCTTTCTTTTGAATGGCTAACTTACAATAATAAACATTGTTAGTATCTGCTTTAAGGTCTGACAGGGGTAGCTTGGCTAATTCTAAGATCATTTTATCCTTATCTGATCTATACATACCTATAATTTTATTAATATTATTATATTGGTATGTTGTTTCTTCTAATATAGCTCTTTTATTTACATTAGATAGCTCATTATTTACTATCATAGCTTTTTCTTCCTTTAAAAACTTATCATTTACAGCATAGGTCTTGCCAGACTTTCCTCGAACAGATTTTATAACATTTAAAGTCTCTAAAGTGTCAAGACATCGTTTGATTGTAGGTCTTGAAAGCATAGTATCTTTTTCTAAAGTTGAATGTCGGATATGACAGACATAATCGTTTTTTTTCCAAGCATATTTAAGTAAAGCAAGATAAACACATAAACAAGTTGCCTTTCTTTCGCCAAGTTTGTCTAAATAATGGTATAGCTTATAAGTTAAGTGTAAAAAACCTCGTGTTTTAATCAATTTTACATACCTTTCTGTGTTGGTCCTGTATTTCATACAGTATTGATACCCATTCATCTTCATTCATATACTGAAAATCTGTCTGAGAGCTTGTTATTCGCTTGATCCTAAAGGTTAGGGTAGTTGGTGTCGTATTTTTATAAAAAACTAAAAAACAGGGTATGTTTAGCCGTCTAGCAAGGGTATTACAGAGGTTTGTAGCCTTGTATTTTTGTCCCTTGTCAAAACAGGTCTCAAGGATTGCCAAAGGTTCATAACATTTAGGACAAACTTCAATACTATCCACATCAATCATGGCAATACCATCATATTTTCTGTGCCAATCGTTATAGCTGCCATTGCTAAAGGCATAAGTATATCTAGCCATTATTCTTGTTCTGCTTTTATAATAGCTAATCCAAGTTGTCGTGCAATAAGAGGAACAATAGAATTACCCAATGATTTTATTCTGTTCTTTCGATCTTTGTCCAATCTTGTGGATAAGCCATGAGGAATTCTACAAAATTTGGATTGAGTTTGCCACCATGTTTTTCGTGTACCTTGTTCACTACATCGTTCAACTTCACACCAAACTTTGTACCTGTTTTTACTCTCGTCACACTCCACCCTTGAGAGTTTTGTTGTACTGTTTCTGGTGGTGCTACTACATCCATCTCGCAACTCGCTGATGGTGTTGGGTACATCTTTACCGCTAATGGTAGTGGCATTCCCCCTTGTTTGTATTTGTTCTGTCTCTCGTTTGCCGAGTCTTGAGTTGGTGTTGGGTACATCTTGATTATCTCCGACAGATAACCACTCTTTCGATTGGTTGCTGCTCTCGATGGTCTCATTCCTTTTCTGTCTATGTGATCCATTGTGTTTGGAGTAGGCAAGAATCCAGACTCTTTTCCTTTGATGCCACGCACCGATGCCACTAGCTGGTATAACAAGACATTGGACTTCGAAACCCTCTTCTTCCAAGTCATCACACACCTGTCTGAGGACCATGCCGTTTTGGATGTTAATAATTCCTTCAACATTTTCCCCAATAAACCATCTTGGTTTTGTCTCTCTGATAATTCTAATAGTTTCATCCCAGAGGTAGCGGTCATCATCTGTTCCTTTTCTTTTTCCCGCAACTGAGAATGGTTGGCATGGAAATCCCCCTGTAATAATATCTGCTTTGTACTTGTCTCCTTTGACATCTCTAACCTCACTTTCTATTGTTATGTTTGGAAAATTTTTCTTTAATACTTCACGGCAAAACTTATCTTTCTCTACGAATGCAATCGTTTTAAAATATCCTGTAGATTCTAATCCTAAACTAAATCCACCTATGCCACTAAATAAATCAAGAAGTTTTAACTCCATATTTTTTTAACCTTTCTTTTAGTTGTCTGATCTCATACTCTTTGACAGATAAATCAGTTTCAAGTATGTCAATTATTTTTCTTAGCTTATCCACTTCTCTCTTGTATCGTTTTAATTCTGATTTTAATTCAGCATCATCAAAGATAGTTGAGTAGGTCATTCTGGTAAATCCACATGGTGATCTTTAATGTTATCATACTCTCTTGGTGATAATTCTGGATTAAGTTTTTCACAGAAAGCTAAGATTAAACTTCTCATTTCAGAGTGAGTAAGCAGATCATAAGCTGCCATCTGAAATACTGAATGGTATTCATCACTAGTAAAATTAATCTCTTCAAGATCAATTAATTTTTGTCTCATTCGATCAAACTCTTTCATACTAAACCCCACACATTCCTTCGCATTCATTATTGAACATATCAAGTTGTTTATCTGTTTCCTTTTTATTAAACTCAACTTCATCTAAAGGAATACATTTTCTATGAAGATATAATTTGTCTCTTATGTTTCTTGAACCTGTTCTAATTTTTTTATCAAACTCTACAGCATCCGCAAACTCACTTGGTCTTTCAGTTTTCATAAAATGCCAGTAAGCATCATTGTGGTATGGACATACAATACAAGCTGATTTTTCTGGTAAAGGGATGTCATTCTTTTTAAGATAATCAAGGCAATCTTGTCTTGACATTTTAGCTTCAATTAAAGGATGTCGATTGTAAATATATTTGTCTCTAGCAGGTTTCATTCTTTGTATTTCATCAGTTGAAATGCCGATCCATTGCTCAACATATTTATCTTTTGGAAAATGTTTACCTTTAGCTACATTAGAAAGCTGTCTTATCTTTTGTCTAATAGGTTGGATTTTATAATCATTAGTACATTGTCTACGCAACATACCTTTTTTTCCTGTCTCAGCATTCTTAGTAAAGAAAGGAGCTGTTGGAAATCTAGTACCATTATCTATTGAATCTAACATATCTTTTTTAATATTACCTTTAGCAACAATATGAATTGGGTAAGGTAAAATCTTTTTTAATAATTCAAGGTAAGCATAAACCATTTTAGGTTCATAACCTGTGTCTGCAAATATTGCACAATCTGGTTCTGGTAAATCTCCTTTAGCTGCCATGATTGCCATTGCAGAACTTTGAACACCAGCACCTAAACTAATTACTGTTAAACTTTTTTTTCTATTTTTATCAATCATCATTTTCTCCTATTGTTTTTCATATATTATTTTTTTAACTACACATCTTGGATAGCAAGATATATTACCAACAGATAACTTATTACCATCATAAGAATAACTACTAAATATGGTAATCTTCTTCGGAGTTTTTTCATATAAATATCCTATGTCTTCGCACCAAGAAAAATCAAAGTTATCCACATCTTGCAAGTCATCATACCATTGTGATGAGCTACAAATATCTTGCCAAATAATTCTTACTTTTTTATAAGGTAGTTTATTACTTTGCTTTTTCATATTCCCACCAAGCCTGGTAAAGATCTTCAATCTTAACTTCACCTTTAGTCACTTCCAAAATTTTTTTAACTGTACTTGGTTTTGGAAATCTTTTTTCTTTACTCTCAAGGCAATATCGTTGTGAGTTTGTTGCGGGATTTATAGATCTAAATCCCAACATCTGTCCTAGTGTATAGTGGGATATGTTTTGTTTCTTTCGCCATTCAGCTAGTGTCATTTAATTTCTCCTTTGTTTTATTATACTATGTGTATTTATATAGCATGGATTTTTAGTTTGACAACAAGTTTTATTCTGTTAATTTGTGTAAAAAACAACAAAGGAAAAAATGATTACAAAAGAAAACCTAAAACAATACTTTACCAACTTCAATGGGGGTAAAGGTCTGGACCATTGGTCGCCATCTTCAAGCCAAAACTTTACAAGATTTTTATTAAACTATTCTTTACCACAAGAACTTAGAAGAAGTTTTTTAATACGATACAAAGCACCATTTGGAAACTTAGTTAATAACACAGCTCAAAGATTATTGTGTCAAGTTTTATTTCAAGGCGATAAAAAAATAACATTAGAGAATAAAGATTATGATGATGTCTTTCAACAAGAACTTGATGAGATAAATAAACTTACTCCACCAGTAGATGATAAAGATAAACTTGCAAGAGATATGATGGTAGAGTTTGCACATCCAACAATAAAACATTTAACAGAAGCTGTTATTAAAATTTTTGGTGGTGAAGATTTAGTTGCTGAACGATATGTATCTAAAAAAGATGATGGAATGTTATTCGATATTATTGGTAGAATTGACATGGAATCAAATACCAAATTTTTAGAAGTTAAAACCAAACCACCAAGTTTAAAGAAGAGAAGAAACAAAGATGAGTACTACATGGCAACAACACAGCTGCCAACAGAACCCGATCCAATGCACATTAAACAAGTAGCTTTCTATTATCATTGTACCAATAGAATACCTTACTTAGTTTATGTAAATGAAGTTGAATATAAAATATTTGACAAAGAATATTATCAACTCAATCCAAAATATTTAGAGGACCAATACAATCTAATGATCCAAAGAATAAAATCTTGGGAAGAGTTAATTGTATTTTGTAAAGGCGATCTTAAAAAGATTGCAAACTTTGCAGAACCACCAGAATTAAATCATCCTTTTTATTATAGGGATTTAATAGACGATCAAAAAAAACAAATCAAACAACTATGGGGGTTAGACGCATGAAAACAAACATATATCAAAAACTACACAAAGCAGCTTGTGAAGCGGGGGGTGTTGCAAAAGGAAAGAAAGTTCCTGGTATGCACTTCAATCCTTTACAACATGATGAAGTACAAAAGGTTGCAATGGAGTCATTACTAAACAATGGATTATATCCTGTCTGTAATTACACCAATGAGATTAAAGAAAACTTTGTCATGGTTACTTGTGCAATGAGAATACACGATGTTGAAAACCCAGAAAGCTATGTCGATATTACAGGATGTAGTGCAATGGGAAACTTAGATAAGTTTGGTACAGGTAATGGTATGTCTTATGCCAAGAAGTACGCATTCTTAAATGCACTTAATTTAAAAACAGGTTTGGATAATGATGATGGTTATAAGGCAGCACCTTTTAAACCAACTAACACTAAACCTACTAACAATATTCCACAACAAAGAATGAGTGGTACAGCTCACATAAGTGAGAGGTCCACTATTAGTGGTACAGGTCATGCCAATGTTGATATGAACATTGATATGAATCAAGTAAGAGATGCCATAAAATCTATTAAAGATATTTATGCTCTAAGGAAATTTAGAAAAGAAAATCCTAGCTTATTTGATCCTAATAAAAATCTCAGAGTATATCGACAAGTCACAGATTTGTATGATGTGCATGAGACTAAACTTAACCAACAAGGAGTTATATAATGAGTGATAAGATATATATAAAACTTACACATAACGCAGACAAACAAGCAGGAGACAACAGACCAGTATTTGTTGCACCAATTAATCCTAAAAGTCCAGAGGGTAAAACCTGGAGACTTGGAGTAAAGATAGGGGAAAGTTGGTACAATCAAGCTGCATTTGAGGACCTAGATGAACAAGGTAATCCAACAGGTATTATCAATGTCGTCTTGACACCTTCAAATTCTGGATCGACATCTGCCAAGCCTAGCGGACAGCAGAAATCTTTTGGAAGCAATAATAGATTTGCAAAAGGTCAAGGTTCAGACTATAAACAAAACAATTACAATCGATACTAGATTGTAATTCAATGGTGTGTCGAAGTTTTTTAGGGTTTACATTTGGCATCTATCCCTTTCTTTGCCAATCCCTCTTTGTTTTTTCTTTGGCACACCTTTAAAAACAAATTATGAAAGTAACAGAACTAGATAAAGAAATTAAAAAAAAAATAGTCGAGGATAGAGAAAAAGATTACGGCAACTTTGAATATAATTTTACCATGTTAGCAGAAATGTTTACATTGGTCCTTGCTGATAATTTAAAAAAAAGAATTAAACCACACCAAGTAGGTCATATTATGATGGCATTAAAATTATTTAGATCCACACGAGGATATAAAGCAGATAATTACCATGACATGAGTATCTATAATGATATGGCATTTAGTTTACATAAAAAAGATATAGACAAACAGGATAAAAAATGACAAAATACAAACGAATTATTAATGGGGAATGTCATTTTGAAATGATTGAACTCTTTGATGATATACAAAAAGCTGCAAACAACTCGAACAGAGGAGAGTTTGTAGAATGCAAGATCCATAATCTTAGATTTGATTTTGCAAAAGTAACAAAGGAGCATGATGGAAAACATCAAGATGCGTCTGCAAAAGCTGAAGGATCTTCAAGAGAAGAAACATCGGAAGTATCTGGAAGCGAAACAAAAAGTAAATAAGTATCAACAAGATTCTTATAAATTACTTTGGGAAATTGAGCAGACAAAAGAACAGTTAATGGCAAATTAAACTATTAACTTTAAAGTTGTAAAAAAACAAGAAAGGCTATAGGGGATCTATGACTAAAATTGAAAGTACAAAGTTTAAAGAGATTAAACTTGCCATGAAAGCTGGACATTATTCTAGCTTAACTAAGAAAGAAAAATTAATTTATAAAAATGCTTTTAAGAATGGCTATCGATTAGCCAAGTTTCATATCAGCAAAACTAAACAAGAGTTTAAACCAAGAAAGATTATAGCTCACTCCTATTCTGTACCTAAAGATAAAGTATATTTAATTATTGATAAGGTCTGCCAAAGGTATCAAGTGAGTAAGAAAGATTTGTTTTCTAAAACTAGAACTCAAGATGTAGTGAGAGTTAGAAACATCATACACAATCTATTGAGTGAAAAATATAATATGAACCTATCTAATATTGGTAGATTTTTTGGACAGGATCATACAACAGTTTTACATTCATTACGAATGAAACATAACAAGCAAAGATTTTGGGATGGGGAGCAAACGATATGGCAAGAGTTTCAAGAACTAAAAGGAATACTATAGTCGGAGTTAATTGGCATCTTCGTTATCGATTAAAGATCGAAGATCTTGAACACAAACTAGATGATATGCGTTTGTATGTTAGGCAGCTAGAGTTTAAAATAAAAAGATTAACTAAGACTTCTTCTTAGGAAAACCCATCAACATATTTCTGTATGCTTTAGCAGAGATAGTAGATTTCTTTTTAGATCTACTGATCCCTTTTTTCTTTCGCTGATTGATGTTGTAGTACAAACCTTTTTTTGGCATTAGTATTTACCTTTTGATTTCATCTTCATACCCTTTTTCTTTGCGTATGCTTTTGCTTTTTTCTTTCCAGCTTTCGTATAGCTGAACTTCTTTTTTCCTACCATTGGCATTGTTGTTCTCCTTATATTTGCGTTCACAATAATTATCAAAACAAGAACCATCTTTACCATCATGGCAAAAATATTTCTTGGTATAGGTTATAATCCATCCACCTTGATTACTCAATAGTTCTTTATTGCATTCTTTACAATAACCACAAACTAATACTGTTGATTTCTTTTTAACCCAGGTTTTTTTCACTAACAATTCCAAGCACGAAGTGCTTTATTAATTCTTGAGTTAGGATCTCTTGCAGTCTTAGCTGATGTCAATTTCTTCTTCATGCCTTTCATCCTTGCACAGAAGCTAGCTCTTCTTTTGTTGCCTACTTTTTTACTTGGTGCTTTTAGATTGCCACCAGTAGCTTTGTTATAACTTCGTCTACCTTTAGCATTCAATCCACCTTTAGGATTCTTTCCTGCTTTTCTTTGCCATGCTTTAGTTTTATATGCCATAACTATTCTGCTGGACTATTTCTGCTTCCATTAATGTAATTATATACTCTACCAATAGCTTTATCAATTCCAAACAATTCACCTTTAATATAGTTTGTATCTTCTTTTAAATCGACAATAGATACTAGAACCCAAGTACATAAACCAAACAATGCACTACCTATAAATCCTATAATCCATTTAATATCAATTTTCATTTTGCAACTTTACCTTTGTTGATACCTTTTTTAATTACATAATCTTGTGTACCATTAGCACCTACATTAACTTCTTTCTTTAGAAGTTTAAATAGTTCTAGTTCTTTTAATTTTTTTTCTAACTTCTTATTAAACATTTCAATAATCTTAGTGTCTCTCATACGATACCACTCCAATCATCTGGATTATTCTTTTTCTTTTTTTTCTTCTTTTGTTTAATGAATTGTTTTTCTACCCAATAAAACCATGAATCTATCCAACCAAAAAAAGTATATAACCATCTGTCAATCATCTACCTTGACCTTTGTATCTTGTTTGTTTCTTTTGTCTCTTCTCCGACTTTGATTGAGATTTTTTATGCACACCTTTTCTCTTTTTAGGTTTCTCTCTTGGTATAAAATGTGTGAACTTTTGCTTTGCCATAGGTTTACCTATCTCTTTTCTTTAGAAAAGCCATTACTTCTTCTTCTTATATTTCTTTTTCTTTTTCTTCTTACCAGTCTGCTGTGCAAGAAGTGTAGGTTTCTTTTTGCTGTATTGAGATACAAACATTGTAGGTATTTGTTGTGACATATTATTTCCTCTTAATTAATTCAGTTCCTTTTATACCATAAATTGCACCCACTACAGATACAAATAGTATTTGAAACCACATTGGCAGCTCATTAAAGTATTCAAAGAATAAGTCTAGTTTTAATTTAATATCTGGATCGTCGCTAAACACACTCCACACCAATAAAAGAATAGGAGCAGATACAAGCAATAATACAAATTCATCTTTGAAACCTTGATCATTGCTCTTAATAATTTCTTTTTTATATTCCAGCTCTCCATTAGCTAACTTCTCTGCGTGTAATCTTTCTGCATCAGACATAAGCATCTTAGTTCTTTGTCTATTCTGATACAGGTGAGAACCCGTCTTTATACCCATCGATAATAATTTCAACCACATTTTATCTTATGTCTCCAATTATTGGTTTGTACTTCGTCTTACCATCTTCTTTAAATGCTCTCAAGAATTGTTTTCTAGGTTTATCTGATATGCTGCAATGCACCCATCCAGAGTTAGGTTCGCCAGGTGTATAGAACTCAAGGATCATTTGATCCCAACATTCAATGTTATCTTTAATCCAATAAGCAATATCTGCATTATCAAATCCTATAACTTCAAAGTCTACCGCCTCTGCTTTTGCGTGTTGGCTATTCAATGAGCTTCCAATCTTGGCACAAAGTTCTGGAGATCTATAACCAGAAGTTACAATTACTGGACCAAACTTTTCTCTAACGGGTTGTAATAATTTTTGGCATAACTCTTTTAACTTAACAATCTGATCCATGTTAGGTTCATTAGCGATACCATTTCTGATTGCAAAATCAGACTTAGTCATTTCTTTTAATGTAAAGTTCTTTGATAATTTCATTCGTATATTATTTTCACTCCTAGTTTCTTTTGTTCTTTGGTTGTACCTCTTGATATAAATGATCCTTTAAGATTTCTTTTATATCCATCGGGTGCAACATAACTATTTCTCTTTCTATAATTTTTTGCCTTAACATCATAAGCAGTATACTCACCTGTTGTCATGTTTAAAGTTACAATATCTACTGGACCAAGACCGCCAAGTGGTGTGAACACAAGTATATTAGGATCTTTTGCAAGTCGGAGTTGTGCAGCAAGTTCGGTAGTTAAACCTACTATTGCCTTTTTTCTTCTGTTAGCCATAATAATTTCTGAAAAAAATTTTATTTTTTTTAGCCATTATATTTAATGTAGCCTAGCAAGGAAGCTATAGCTCCACCAATCAGAAGTAGAACTCTGAATCCGCCTTTGCTTTTATTTACATCAGCTTTTAAATCTCTGATGTCTTTTCTCATTTCATCTATTGCTTTGAATAAGGTTTTCATTCTTTCAGCACAAACCTTTTCATGGTAAGATATACGGATAGCATTGTTATCCTCTACCGCTTGTTTTAATGATTTCTTTTTAACTGTCTTTCTCATTGGTCATCTTCTCATTGCAAAAATAAGTTACATATAATTTATCTGTATTAAATTGTTCTTCTAATTTTATGGAAGCATCAATGATTAGTTTACCACCTGCACCTACACACTCAGACCAGGAGTCAAACTTTGTAGGTAGGGTTGCTGTAGTATTACAATAGCCTGTGATAGCTGAGCAGATGCTAAAGGCTAATATAAATTTCATTACGCAGGTTTAGTTGGGAATACAACAGCTTCAACATCAGCAACAGTAGTTAAACCATTTGTTATATCTCTTAATGCTTGTCTATAGATAACCCATTCAGCAACTTGTGCATCTGTGTATGTGCTATCTTGTAGTACTGTGTAATCACATGAAGCAAGAAGTCTATCTCTTTTACTTCTTAAATCTGCCATAGCTCTATCAAATGCACCATTGTTCCAAGCGATTTCATCTTGTTGTCTTTGTGCGATTTCCTCTGGTGTTAGAGGTACTTGTATTCCATTTACTAATTTGTGCATAATGTTCTCCTTATAAATTAATTTACTCCGAATAGCAATATCTGACCACTATCTATGTTGCCACTAGAATATTGAAATTTTATAGCATTAATACTGTTGGTAGTATTTCCATAACCAGAAACAAATACATCATGTATTTCTGGAAAATAAGTTGTAGAAGCAAATCTTGATATAAAATGTTTTACAAAAGTTGTAGATGAAGGATTGAATAAAGTTAAAGAACCAGATGAACATTCATCATTTTCATTACCATCTTCTAATGTAATAGGTTGAAAGCCTGTTCCTTGTGCAAGGTCATAACTTCCTTGATAACCCAAAAAAGTAAAAGCATCATTTTCTGGGTGACTTGCTCTAAAAGCTGTTGATGTTTTAGTTACATTATAATTAGAACCACCATCTGTACTCATATTAAATTGTAATTGTGAAACATCATTACTAGGGTGCATATTGTTAAAGAAAAAAACATATTCCTTATATGTACTATCAATACCAGATGTGAACTCTATACTAGCAGATGCACTAGCAGTTTGTTTTGAGATAAAGTTTAAATTACCACCAAAGCCAGATGCCATTGAGCCATTGTCGAATATTGTTGTGCCGTTAGATATTAAACCCATGATTACTCCTTATTTTACTCCATACATTTTGATTATTCCATCATCTATGTTTATATTTGGTGTTGTTATTCCTCCACCACCAGCAATGGTAAAACCTTGAAATTTAAAAGCATTTAATGCTGTTGTAGTATTAAAATATCCACCTAAAAAAGTATTATCCATTCTATCTGAAGAATGACAAATAGAATTTGTTGCTAAATAATGTTTAACAAAAGTAGTTGAACTAGGATTATATATTGTTAATGTTCCTGAAAAACATTGGTCATTATCAGAACCTATACCATGTGCTAAATTTATAAAAGTTGTACTTTGTGCTAAATCTTGGTTTGAAGCATATCCTAAACTTGTAGATGAATCATCTTCTTTATGACTTGCGTTAAATCTAGAATTTGTAGTTGTTATTCCATAAGAACTTCCCCCATCAGTACTTGCTTGAAAAGTAAAAGTTTTGTCATCTGATGCTAAATGAATGTTATAAAATTTAAAAACATAAGTATCATAAGTAGAATCTATACCAGATGTAAATTCAATAGATGCACTTGCACTTGCTGTTTGAGTTGAAAGTAATATTAAACTTCCTGTTGGTACTCCAGCATCTAAAGCACCATTGTCTATTAATGTTGTTCCAC
>JGI11772J19994_1000016_pt1 | contig 33969 bp, 44 predicted proteins | sample Etolagsurwater0m_FD_19994 | JGI IMG/M metagenome (IMG submission 19994) | reverse complement strand
AGGACAACTCCCATTGACTCCCGCATTGATCACAATTTAATTCAAAGATTGTGTGTGGCATATTCGTCCTCTGGAATTCTGCTAAGTTAATAGTATATAGTTTATACAGTTTTTCCAAATCGTGTTGATTTAACTCTATATTTAACTTCATGCCGCATATGCGTCATCCCAACTACCTGTCAAACCTGCTACTTCATATTCTGTTACACGATTCTCAAAGAAGTTGGTGTGATCCGCACCATTCAATACCCATTCCAACCATGGCAGTGGATTCTCACGCACATGGAAGGTAGACTTCAGACCAAGTTGAAGCAGACGACGATCAGTAATATATCGAATATATTCTTTCACTTCTTCCTTGCTAAGTCCTTCAATATCACCCATTTCATATGCCAGATCGATAAATTTGTCTTCAAGTTCAACTGCCTTCTCTGCCATCAGATAAATCTCACGCTTAAAGTCATTGTCAACAATACGCGGATGCTCTTTACAGAAAGAACGGAACAGTTTAGAGTTGCCTTCGACGTGCATTGACTCATCACGAATCGACCACTCAACAACCTTACCCATACCCTTCATCTTACCGAAACGTTGGAAGTTCAACAGCATCACGAACGACGCGAACAGTGCCACACCTTCATTGAATACAGACTTTGCAAGGCACTGTCCCAATCCGCGTTGCGTAGTTGGATCTGCTTCCATGATGAAGTCGATCTTCTCGACCATCTCTGTGTACTCAAGAAACTTGTGATACTCCGACTCTGGTAATCCAAGCGTCTCATTTAACAGTGCGTATGCGCGTTGATGAATACCTTCACGTGCGGCAAACGAACCGAGCATATTACGAACTTCGTTGTTCTTGAATTTTGGAATGAATTGATCGTAGTAGTTTTGTCCAACTGCCACGTCTGACTGAGTGAAGAGTCTTAGAATATTTGTCACGTAGTCTTTTTCGACTGCTGACATTTTGCCGCCTTTCCAATCTGTTACATCCTCGTTTAGATCAATCTCGTCCTCAATCCAATGTGCCTTTTCATGACGAGTCGTAATTTCAACTGCCCAAGGATAATGGAATGGTTTGTATGTCTGAGAGAACTTCATCAGTCCACCCGACTTCTTTTTTAGGATGTCATCTGCACGTGCCATCAAATCGTCGTAACCACCAAGACGTTTGCCATCAATGAAAATCTGTGGCATCGAATTGACTCGACGTTGTTCTGTTCCGCGAGTAATCTCTTCTTTGTTGCCATTCAATTTTTGGTAGAATGCCATACGCTGTTCTTCATCGTCCAACACATTTTCTGTGTAAGTGAAACCATGTCCAGTCAACCAATCCTTTGCTTTAACGCAAAAGGGGCATCCAGTTTTAGAATATACAGTTACTTCCATTGACTTATCCTTCGCATGCGAGGCATGCTGACTCTTCTTGTTGTTGTGTTTCCGTGAACTCTATGAGACGATCACGCTCGACTTTTTGTGCCACATTTTCGGCACGATTAGATGTTTCGGTGCGTAGATAGTACATGCCTTTGCAACCATACTTCCACGCATTGAAGTGCACCTTATGCAAGTAACCCTTGCTTGCTCCTGCAGGGAAGAACACATTCAGTGACTGTCCCTGACAGAGATATTGTTGACGAGAACCGCCAAGGTATACAACCCAATCTTGGTTCAGTTCGATTGCGGTCTTGAATACATCCTTGAGGTGATTATCAAGGAAGTCAAGATGCTGTACTGAACCGCCATTAGTGATAATAGAACTCCAAACTTCGTCGGTGTTTTTACCAATCCTTTCCAGTTCTTCTTCCAAATACTTATTCTTTGAGAGATGTGAACCTGCGCGTGTGCGCGAGGTGAATGCATTTGCTTTCCAAGGTTCAATTGACGGTGATGTACCACCAATCAGTGAAGAGTTTGCATTAGGTGCAATGGCGAGTAAGTGAGCATTACGTCTGCCTGTGCCTTCCATGTCGGGACATTCACCTTTTTCCTTGCCAAGGCGCAACGACTCTGCGACTGCTTTTTCTTGGATATCTCTGAAGATTGCGTCATTGACATTTCGTGCTTCCTCACTCTCAAATGCTACTTTGTGTTTCTGGAGGTACGAGTGGAATCCCATGGCACCGAGACCCAAAGAACGTTCCCGTGTTGCAGAGTAACGTGCCCGTTGTATTTCGTCCCCTGCATGGTCAATGAAGAACTGCAAGACGTTATCCAAAAACTGGATAAGATCAGCAATAAGTGTAGTATCTTTCCATTCATCATATTTCTCCAAATTCACGCTTGAGAGGCAACATACTGCGCTACGCTCGTCGTTCGTTGCAAGGTGTATCTCATTGCATAGGTTAGATCCACGAATCTTTAATCCCAAATCTTTCTGTGTTTGTGGCATCGCACGATTCGCAGTGTCAATGAAGTTGAGGTATGGTTCACCTGTGCGATAGCGAGTTTCCAATACCAGTTCCCATAACTTACGTGCCTTCATTGTATCACGAACAGATCCATCGTCTGGATCAATCAAATTCCAATCGTCGTTATTCTGCACTGCAACCATGAAGTTATCTGTGATATTTACTGCATGATGAAGGTTGAGACATTTACGATTGACATCACCAGTTGGAACTCGCATATTAACGAACTCGATAATGTCTGGGTGATCGATGTCAATATATGCCGCATACGAACCTTTACGAGTGCGTCCTTGACGATATGCGGTCATGTCGGCATCGACGGTATGTAGAAACGGCATCGGTCCTGGTGCTTTGTTAGACACGGCACGAATATCAGACCAGTGCCCACCGACTCCTCCACCCTTTACAGACAACCAACGGAGTTCTGCTGAGTGATCAATTAATCCTTCCAATGAATCTGGTACATAGGTTAGAAAGCATGAGATGGGCAATGCTTTGACCTTTTCGTTCTTTAATGGTGCATTAGACAAGACAGGAGATGCATACATGAACCACCCGTTTGCTACTGCATTATAGATGCGTTGTGCTAATGCTAGATCACCATATGAGTATGCAACTGCTGCTCTTGCAAATGCGTATTGTGGTGATGGTTCATCTTCACGACAGTAGTAATCAACTAGGAGTTTCAGTGCCTGATCAGACAGGACTTCATCTTTAGACAGATCAATCTTGATCCCAAGATGCTGTTTCTTTGCCATGTATTTTCCTTATTATTTCGTCAGTTCAAGTGCTTGCGGATAAATCTTTGCGATTGCCTCTGCACATGCTTTTGCTATTTCAATGTGTTCTTTCTGTGTGCCATTAGATGCACGTAGTTCAATGTAATGAATCCACGAACGGATAGTACCATTCATATAAAGTCTGGATGTTGTGAGTCCCTCTGGCAACAATGCCCTTGCTTGCTCTTTGGCAATACCAAGTTTGATTGCATTTTTGTATTCTCGTTCTGCCATCCACATCACACGACCTTGGATACGATACCACTCACGTTGCAACTCTATGTCATCTACCTCGATTGAGTTCTGTCGATTCTTCGTATCTTGTAGTCGTGCCTCACGCCTAACAAACATCTCATCAAACTCTTGCTCTGGATTAGCATACCGTTGTGAGAACTCTTGGAAACTGAAACTACGATGACGCAGAATCTGTCGTGCGATGTCTCGCGTTGTCTCAATCTCTAAGCAAGCAGATGCCATCTCGAAAGGCGACCAGTGTTTGTGCTTTGCGAGATAGTCGAGTAGTTTAGAAGAGGTCTCTGTATTATTTTGATTTGATGGATTGGATACACGAGCACAATATGCAACCATGTCTTGTACATTATCTAATCCTTCTATTTCACCTGCAGGTTGACTATAACTGACCAATCTTACTTTCACACTTTTCTCCACTCGCTTAGTTTTGCTTTCGCGCTTAATCCATTGAAGGTGTTATTACTTATAATCGCTTGAATTTCCATAACGTCCATTCCACCCAATACCATATCATTAATATCTTTTTCTTTGATTCCATTTGGGAAGATAACCACTGAGTTCCCTTCCTCGATGGACTTTTCCATTCTACGGACGATCTCTCGCGAACGAGGTTCGTTATCATAGCAGAAAATCATATCATTGTCAAATCGTGCTACATCTGCACCTGCCATGGCAATAGCATTGTCGAGAAACATTGAATCAATTGGTCCTTCGACAATGATGACTGGTTTACTCCAGTCGATATGGTTCAGTCCATATATCTTTGGCGCATCCTCGTCTAACATAATCGTGATGTACTTCGGTTGCGACTTACCGAATGCTCTGCCTTGGAATCCGATGAGACGATTCTGCTCATCAATAAAGGGGATTACAAGTCTGGGTTCATCCTTTGCTACATTAGGAAACTTGTTTGGTATGCACTCATTAACCCATTTATAAAACTTGGGTGCGTAAAAAAGTTCTGCATGGCGGTTCGCAGGAATCTTTCTATTAACTATGTATCGTTTCGCAGGGTGATCCGACTTCAGTTGCGACACCTTCTTGATCTTCGACAAGGGTGTGTCCTTGACGAACTGAGGTTTTTGCATTCGACGAATGTCAACCTTTTTGTATCCCACTGCCTCGTTTCTGTCAACCTTTTTATTGACACGCTCGCCAAACTTCTCAAGCATGAACTGCTTGTGCATCTCTGGGTTGATGTGCTTGATGACCTTAGAGATACTTGCACCGACACCACAGTTGTGGCATTTGAAGATGAGGTCACCTTCTTTTTGAAAGACATAACCTCGTGCTTTGGTTTTGTCTCTTTGGGAATCTCCACAGAACGGACAACGAAAGTTCCACAAGTTATCGTTCTTGCGTTTGAACTGTCCAAGTTGGGAGGATAATAGATTTAAGTATTTGACATCAATGTAGTTGCTCATTCAATCATTATACGACGAATGTGCTACTCTGTCAAGAGAATAATGAACCGATGTCCATGTGTGCAAGGAAGAACCCAAGTGCTGTAGCACCACCGATGACGACCCACTTCCATCGTTCAAGTTCAGTAAGACGAGTATCCATCTTTTCGTGATGTGCTTTGGATTCCTCTTTCATTTCTTTGATCTCTGACATGATCTCTTTGTGAGATGAAGCAACCTCTTCGTATAGTTCGTCTCTCAATGATCCGATCCTTTTATGTAAAGTTTCGTACTGCTCTTGTGCTTCCACGCGACGAGACTCCAGTAGTTCAAATAGATTGATGTCTGGTTGTTCGTATACAAACTTGGTTGATTTTTGGTCTGCCATTTTTATTTTTCTTATTGTTGGTCAGATTTTGAATTATTATTTATAGAATCGGAAACCGCATTCTCGTAGTAAATGATGACCTGAGTCTGCTGATTGATAAATCTTTTCAATTCAGCAATGTTCAGAGCAAGGTTCTCGTAGTCACGCATTGACAATGCAACAAATGCAACATCACCGTGAATCTCTTTGAACTCCTTTAGAAACTCATCAAGATTTTCTTCGGTGACCACATAGACTTTCGTGTCAATCAGTTGTACTGGTTTCGGTCTCGTTACTGTTGGTATCTGTACTTTCTCGACCTTCGTCACCACTTCCACTTTCGGTTCTGGTGTCGGTATCAGACTGCAACCACTCAGGGAGATTGTCATCAGGAGTACCACCAGTGTCAGCAATGATTTCGCGCCATAAGTTTGCTGTTGCACCATTCATCTTACCTTCTAATTTTGCCGCGTCTTTGATTGCGTCTTGCACTAAGTCCAACTGCCTTAGTTTGTTTCGCAAGTCGTCACCATACTTCTCTGCTTTTTGCAAATCAGATTGTAAGTTTCTGTTTGCTTCTGCAAGACTTTCCATTGTCGATTGCAAGTTGTCAATACTTGCTTCGCTTGTTTTTAACGCAGTTTCAAGTTTCGCGTTGTTCTCTCTCAACACACCAATGCGTTGTTGCATATCTTTGTACTCAGAGTATGCCATATATCCAGTGCCACCGACGACACCAAGTACAATAATCAATGCATAGACTTTTATCATTGTGTTATCTCAAATCTCAAGTTTTCGTGATCTGGATAGTTAACTACTACTGGACCTTCTGGACACATGTAGTCTATGTGTACCAACAATGTCGCTTCACCCTCTGGTATCATGTGTTGATGTTCTTCGTCAATCGTAAACGAGTATCCAAACTTATCAATCTTGTCGCTTGCAGGACCAGAAAATTTAGCAACGCTTGGTGTCGCTGTGTGTACCATATATTTACTGTCTTTAATCTCAAGTCTAAAACCTTCAACACTACAATCATCTCTGTGCTTTTCTCTTGCCACGATCACATCAAATGTACCATCTCTTGGTCCATCTGACACTTCAAAATGTTCTGGCGACCAAGTAAGAATGTCTTTAGACTTGAGTTTATCCCACACGGTGTAACCGCCACCCAACATAGCAAAAGTTGCTGTAACGACACCTATACCTTTTGTAATGTTTTCGATGTCAAAACTAATCATCTTTTTTTATTCTTCCAAATGTCCATGAAAGACTCAACTGCCAACTCTGGATTGGGAGTCTTGAAGTTCTTCTTACGCATAATCGTCTTTGCGACTAACTCCAACTCACCATTCTTATAGTTCAACACAAACGGCATGTTGATGTCAGTACGCATGTCTTTGATGACTGCTTCCGCATCTACTCCTAATGATGCAATTTTCTTGCCATATTTAGCATAGGATTGCTTGAATAGTCGCGTCAATTCCGCAGTAGTGATCTGCTTCTTGTTGCGTTCGTCATTTACCCTGTCAAGAAAATGACGTGTGAACTCCACATCGATGCCAACCTTGGCAAAGATTTTGTCTGCGTACTTCTCGATCTGATCCAAGTCAGTCTTTGTAATAAACTTCTCGTGGAGTATCATAACTGTCTATACATGCTCTTGCCAAGTTTTATAATCATGTGGAAAGGACCATCTGAGACGATTCGTATGTCGGAGTTTGCGTAACTGTTATCAACAAATCCATCAAAGTTATACGAACCAGAGTTCAACAGATAGTAATGTCCATGTACTGTATTCGCACCGTGGTCAACGACACGAGTGATGTCGATTTGTTTATCTTTCTTCGCACCCCAAAAGATTTCGCGAATCGTTACTTCGGTTTCATCGCCCACAAACTGTTCGTTATCAAGTTGGATGTAACTACTATCGAGGTTGGCAGCAATAGTTTGACCTGCGGATTCAGTAGAGTAAATCTTCAGCACACATTCGTTGTGCGTATTTTTGAGTACATGAATGTTTGCCATCTTACAATCCTAACTGCTTCATGAAGTCCTTTTTCTTCTTGATTGCTTGACGCTTTTCTTTCTGCATCATGTAACGTCTCAAGAATGCCTTCATTTCTTTCTTACGAGCATCTGGTTTCCAATGTACAGGATCGTCACCTGTACCCGCAACACCTGCTCCAGTCACATTCGCAGGTGCTTCTTCCATTAGTTCATTGAGAGTTTTGCCAGTTGCTTTTTCTAAGTCGTCCATCGCACTCATCCACCCCTCGATAAGTTCTTCTTCTGTATAGTTCTTCTTAGGTTCAATAGATTCTTTGATGAGAAACAATGCCGCGGCATACGAACCAAGACGCGATGAACCGCCCGGTACTTTTTCGATCAGTCGCTTGATGTTAAACACCAAACGATCAAAGTAACCGTATGCTTCCTCTTCTTCCTTGGTCTCGATCTTCTTCTTGGTACGCTTACCTTTCTCGTCAATCAAACCAAGTTCGTATGCTTCGGTTTTATTGAAGGGCGTAGTCAGTCTCTTCAGAAACTGATAGATAAGAATCAAATCGACTGTCTTACTCGCCATCTATCTGCCTTATTGTGTTGACGATATCGACATCCAAAGGGATTTCGCTATCGCGATAAATCTTTCCGTTGACTTTCCCAATCTTCATAGGATCGTCCCAATACGATAATAACATAAGAAATGGTTTCAAGCAATCCAAATGATCGTCTAACTTCATCATCAGCATGCGAGTCATCGCACGAGGTTCAAAAGTGTTGTATAGTACGACCAAGTGGTTGATTATCAACCGTTCTTTCAAGTCGCCCGTTTCTTTGTACTTACGAAACAGACGTTTGATGTATCGTATTCTTTTTAGATCATCATGAAACTCAAGCATGTCTGTACAATGTGGATTCATATATGCTTTCATGGCAAAAAGTTGGAAGTTGCCTTCCGTCAAATCATCAAACATCTTATGGTAAAGTGCCTAAATCAATCAATCTATTTTCAATACTGGTAAAATCTGATTCAAAATGCAATCTCTTAATTGTATTGGAGTCCGTTGTGACATACAAGTATGTATTACTATAGAATACTAATCCAGACGCAACATTTGCCGATACAGCATTAGAACTGGAAACGTCATCAGACTTTGTTCTGATTTTAAGTGCAGAAGTGCTCGTCTCTCCATTTGCAATAAATGTATTTGCATTAATAGTGTTTGCAATAGTAACATCTTGTAAATTGGCAAGTCGATTATCAATCGATGTTGCAACATTAGCAACTTGCATTCTATCGTTGACAAGCAATTCAGTATTTGCTCGCTCATTCGATATTAATGCTCGTGTGTTGGCAACTTGCATTCTATCGTTGACAAGCAATTCAGTATTTGCTCGTTCATTTGATATTAATACTCGCGTGTTGGCAACTTGCATTCTATCGTTGATGCGTAGATTTATTGTTTCGATATCAACATTTGCAACTTGTATCCTATCGTTAATGGCATCTAATATANTCGTGCCACCAACNNTCAAGTTTGCGGTGACTGTCATTGTTGTACCAGTAAACGTAGTGTTTCCAGTATTCGTAACAGTNCCTTTATGAACTACATTTGGAACTACATTGGCAAACAGATTCGATACGGTTACCTTATTAGATGTGGGCGTACCATTCGGATCGTTGACGACCAACAGAAGGTCATCACCACTTAGATTAGTGATTGCCGAAAGTTCTGTAACCTTCTTGTCTGCCATTGTCTATTCCTTATTCTGGAAGTTTTGTATCGTCGTCTGCATCGCCAGTGATAGATGATGCGGCAACCAATACTTCATAGTGTACGCGACCTGCACGACCGCCAGAACCTTCAGTGCGGAGTACCCAACCTGCGTGTGGTACGATGTCTGATTCTGTGTCAGCAGTGTTTGCATAGTTCATTTCTGATGTCGAAACACCATAGACATTGTTAGCATCCAGTCCTACTGAACCGTATGCAATGTATAGTGGTTTCTCAGAAACAACATAGTTTGCGTTAGACTGAGCACCGACGAGTGTACCGCCAGTCTCACCTGCACGAACGGTCATTACGGTTGCGTTAGCAATCGCAGTGATCACGTAGTCGTTCTTACCTACATGCAAGAAATCATTTACCGCGAAATTGGTAAATGTAGTTCCTGCTCCTACAACAGTAGAGTTTGCCGCAGTGACTGTGACCGTACCTGCTACTGTTTTCCCATCATTCATTCCCCAAAGTGACATTTTGTCTCTCCTTTATGTTTATCTTTCTATTTAGGCGTGTTTCTTTGCCATCTTAATGGCAGTACGCGCCATTACTTCTTTCGCACGGTCACCGTACTTCTTCACGAACTCATCCTTTTTCTTCTCCAGAGATTTCATGATTTCATCTTTCTTTTCCATCTCTGCTGAAGTCATCTCTTCACCCTTCTCTTCTTCGATAGAAGGATTTACATCAACCTTAGTTTGCTTTTCGGACTTGCCGACTTTCTTCTTAGGTTCATCTTCTTTCTTTGAGACTTCTTTCTCTTGATCTGCTTCTGCTTTGTCAGAGTCTTTTTCCATTGACTTGGACACTGCCTTTCGACGCTTGTGTAGATACTCGTCAGAATCATCTACATCGCCATCGTTATCGAGGTCTTTGTCTTTGCGATCATCAAAGTCTTTCTTGACTGCTTTCTTGTTCACTGGATCAAGTTTCTTGCCTTCCCAAATCGCTTTGAGTGTATCTTCAAGAGACAGTTTCTCTTCTTCAAACGCAGACTCAAAGAGTTCGTCCAAGTTTACTTCTTCTTTCATACCCTTTGCCCTTGCTTCGTTGTGTCCTTTAGACCAAGCAGTGTATTCCTTTGATCCTTTCTTGTTAGGATTGTCATCATACTTCTTACCTGCCCGTGCTGCTTTCTTACCGTCTTCATATGCCTGTGCTTCAGCAGGAGTCTTGTATGCTTCGTCCAGTTCAACTTCCTCTGCATAGAAGTCTGCGATTTTCTTAGGCGAGTCAAAGAACTTCTGTCCCTTCTCACCTTTCTTAGACATAAACCATCCACCTGCACCGTCATCTAAATCACCAGATGCGACTTCTTTGTTGCCAACCATTACTCGTGCAACACCATCACCCTTAGTGACAACTTTGGTCTTACCCTTAGTTGCGAGAACACGCATTGCCTCGTCCAGTTCAACTTCTTCCGAAAATCCATGATTACGCAGTCTTGACTTTGCGTTTGCCATCTGTGTTTTTTCTGCGGATGTCAATTTACCAGTTTTTGCTTTTTGTGACAATCGGTTCAATAACTGATAGTCTTTGTTCTTGTCGTACTTTTTGAGTTCATCCAGTTCAACTTCTTCTTTCATACTTCTGAAATCATCAATGACTTCACCTTGGAAATCTGGGTCTCTTTGGATTAATTTATCATTTTGAAGTCCCAACTTCTTCAGAGCAAAAGGAATCCTCTTGAGAATCTCTGATTCTGGTGCGCTTTGTCTGACACCCATCCCCAATATCAATCTGGCAACTTGTCTTGGAATGTCTTCTCTTGCTTCTTCAAGGTCAACCGACTCTTTATACATGTTCAGTTCAAACTTCTTATCATCAAGATTAGCAACTTGAATCTGGACTGCCTTCTTACCATCCTTACCCTTCAAACGGTATGTGTTAGTCTTACCCTTTGATGGTTTGCGAGGACCAGATGCAACCTTGTCATCAATCTCTTTTGGATCAACCTCAATACCTAACTTGCTCTTCGCATAGTCGTATGCATGCTTCATCGCAGATGAGAAATCCTTATGGTACAAGTCGTATCCAGAACCACCAGACTTCGATGGATCACGCCTTGCTTCGTCCATCTCTTCTTTGTCATCGTTTGGATTTGAAATGTAGTCATTCATCTTGTTCATGCTATTAGATGCGACTGCTAACTTGTTTGTCCACCAAGTTGGAAGTGAACCTTCGTCATCCATTGAGTCTAATGCACTCATGATTGCTTGAGCATCTTCAACGATTGTCTTACACTGACGCTTTGCCGATGCAACATCTGTATGTCCATCTTCTGCAATAACTTCTTCTTTGAAGACATAGAACACACGACCGACTTGCTTGACTCGTCCACCGTTCTTCTTGGCAAAGTTGTCTGCTTGAGTCTTGTTAGCAAATGTCTTATCAAAGACTTCCTTGCCACGAACCATTGCTTCGTCGAGTTCCTCAAGTTGTTCCAAGTCTTCGATAGTGTAATCTTCGATCTTGAACCCACCACCTTGGACTGTTACTTTGATTCCGTTGTCACGCATAACACTGACAATCTTTTCACGAGGTGAAGTGTCTAAGTCCATCAGATCACGAGCAAACTTTGCCGTGACACGAGGTGCTTTCTTATTTGCGATTGCAGACATACGGTTGGCAAATGCTAAGAAATCGTTCTTATCCATGCCACCCTTTGTCTTTGCATACTGTGTTAGTTCTTTTGCCGCACCTGCATAGTCTGCCTTAGAGACATCAAATGGGGGCGCGTCCTTTTTCTCTGCCATCGCTTTGATGGTACTTGCTAAGTTCATCGGTTTTTCTCCGTTTTTTTCTATTAATCTAAATCTGAAACTGTTTGACCTTTTGCCCACATACGGCAAGACCAATACCCTGCTTTTGTCTTATCTGTCTTATTGGCACAATCGTGACGGTCTCTAAATGCTTTTCTGCGTTTAGGATCATCTCTCTTGATTTCCATGTTAGGATCACCAAAGTTTACCTTAACAACATTCCCCTTGTCATTCTTGACATACACTGAGAACTTCTTTGGTCCTTTCGGTGTACGGAATGGATCGTTGAGTTTAACCTTGCGACCTTGATATTCTGTTTCTTCTACGAGGTCATCATCCCACCCAAGGTATTCTTCTTGGAAGTCTGTGGTTGGGTGATGCTCAAACATACCTCGCATCTGCATTTCATTTTTTGCATAGACATGAGATTCGCTGATCTGACCGGGTGTCATGTCGGAGTAACGCTTCTTGATTGCGTCTGTACCGATCTGCGGTGCGTCCAACTTCTCTGGCGTTTCGCTCATCATATCAGCAAGTACGCGAGCATCGACACCATCAAACTGCTTGGCAATCTGACCTGCGTAATACTCGATGGTATGTGGTAAACCTTTTTTACCACCTTCCTTTTTCTTACGAGCAAGCACATCTGCTAGAACTTTCTTTGCCGCCTCATAACCTTTTTTACGAGTTATCTTTGACAGAGGTTCAAGCAACCACCGTGGCATTTCTTCAAGTGCTTCTTCTCCCATTGGTACTACTGGACGAGCAGTAGGAACACCCAACATTGCTTTTAGTTTCTTCTTCTTAGGAGGTTCGTGCGTCCAACCTTTCTTTGCCAAACGCTCATGATCCGCAGGTACTTTTGCCAGTTCTTTGTCGTCAGACTTTGGATCATACATCATATGCGGTTCAAACTGTTCTTCGTTCTTTGGTTTCTCGCCACGCTCTTTCTTAGAGATTGCGATTGCTGCTTGTTGAGCAGGTGATACTGCCTCGTCTTTTGGCACACAGTTAGGGACTTGCTTACCACCCTTCATCTTCATACCAACTTGCTTGTGCGTGTCCCAACACTTCTCGTCGAGTTCGACTTCTTCTTTCTTAGTACCACGAACCTTTGACGCGAGGTCAGAGTCTGCACCACCCCAAGTTCCTTTGCCTTTAGTGATGAATGAGTTGACGCGAGCAAATCCCCACTGCTGTTGTGTCGCACCCGGACGATGACCTGTCTTCCATGCTGCCATACCACGATTGTATACTTGACGCAGAATACCAACAGGAATACCAGACTTCTCAGACTTCTTCTTCAGTGATGCAGATGCATCTTCGCTGAGTTCGTATTCTTCAGATTGAGTGTTCTTTGCTTGAGTGTCTTGTGTGCGAGCACGATCAAGCATTGCATCATGCTTGCGCTTGTCTGCTTCTTTCTCTGCTTTGATCTTTTCTTTTGCCGCTTTGACAGCATCTTGCTCGCCAAACATCTTCTTGTACTTGAGTGTATGCTTAGACGGTTTAGTCTTTGCTTCAGCATCACCCGGTGCAGGTTTGTATGACGATGGAGAGTCGTCTGGTTTATCTGCCCCTTTCGCAAACTGCTTTGCTCGTGCTTCTTTATCGTCCTTAGACAAACCCTTGTAATACTTCTTAGGTTGCGTACCCTCAAGGTCTTTTACATCACGATCTTGCGGAGTCTTCTTTGGTGCTTCTTTTTCTTCTTTCTCGATCAGTGCGAACACTTCTTCTGCAAGGATGTCAAAATCTTCGTTCTTTGCAGTCCGTGCTTGCTTCAGTCGCTCCATCTCTGCTTTCCTCACTTTCGGCAATAACTTCTTTGCCAGTTTCTGAATGACTGCTGACTTCTTTGCAACCAACTTGTCGATGGTAATCTTCTCAGATGCAGACAGTGCTGAGTAGTCTGAACCACGCTCACCTGCGACCTTTTTACGAATGACATTCCGTGCTGCTTTTTGAGCACGTTTGAGAATCTGTTCGCGATCTGCCATACGCTTTGCTTTCATCTTACGGAATCGTGCGAGACGAGGTGCGAGTCGCTTCATCTGCCGTGCTTTTGCTTGACGCTGTGCAATCGTCAGTGGTGCGCGTTGTTCTTCGATTTCTTCTTTGATTACCTTGTTGATTGTATCAAAGATTGCTTTGGCATCGCGATCTGTCAGTCCTTTTGGGAGTCCTGACTTGAAGGTGTTAAAGTCTCCTTCTTTGGCAACTGCGCGGAGTTTTGAGGCAGACATACCTTCAACTCCTGTGGCATCAGGGTCACGCTCACCTGCGGAGACGACAGAGATACTGTCAAACTCGTAGTCTTTTCCGTTGTACTTATTGAGGAGTTGTTTGAACTCTGGGACACGATCTGATCCTACTACCATAATCACATCAGTGTATCCATCCTTTTGGATTTCTGACATAATTTGGAATACTGTTTTTGAGTTTGACTGAGTAACGATGTTACCAAATGCTTTCTTCGCAAAACGAATCTTAGCATTGTAATCGAGAGGGTCTTTCTTGTTGTTCTGTGTGTGAGAAAGATAGACACGAGCATCTGCTTTTTCAGACTTTGCTACATCTTGAACTTTCTTAACAAGTTTTGCATGCCCAATAGTAGGGGGGTTCATTCTTCCGAATGTGAATACGATCTTCTTCATCGCGTGTTTTCCTTAGACTTAACGCTTGACAACACATAACAAGATGTGTATAATCTAATTGTGGTTCTTTATAACTGTATTTATAAGTTTTTTAAACTCTATACTGTTCTTCCCATCACCTCTTGGCACAACAGCAAAGTCATTACCTTTGATACTTCTGGTGTTGGGTGGGGGTAGAAAAAAGTATGTTCTGCTCTTCTCATTCTTAATCACATCATGTATTGCAATCTGATCTACAAACCATCTCTTTGGTAGTTCAAGTATCCTATCACGAATCCGTATTGCGATGTCAACATCCGAACAATAAAAGAAACCTGCAAGGACATGTTGTCCTCTTTGTTCCCATTCAGAACGATGTGGTTTAGGCGATGTCTTGACTAAACCAATCTTAGTATTTGGAAAAGGTATTGGTTTGATAAACACAGCATCGATGTCTGACACAAAGACACCACCATGATCTTCAATCATTTCTGGTAGAATTAGATAACGAGAACACGCATACCACACTTTGTCAACACCAATCTTAGAACCTTTCTTTACTTCGTCCCAAGGACATTCTTCATTACATCTATGTATGTGGTATGGTTGGTTTAGATTTCTGAGGGATTGTTCAAAGGTAGCACCATAAAGATCATAATACTTCTGATCACATGATGCTAATACTATTTTTGCCATCCTTTGATAATCTCATCACTAAAGTTTGCACGAGAGAACTCAAGTCGATTCACCAACTTGACTGCTTCGCCATCATTATTTATGGCAACATAACCCTCTGGTGCTGTGACCTCATACCCACTTTTCGTTTTCAGAAATGTCCCGATTGATGATGCCGAATCCATCTTTTTGATTATAAGTTCCTTCGCGTCGATGATAAGGTTCATCAGCGTGAAAATCTGTATCAAATCGTTCATGTTCGACGATCCAAAGAATTGCATCATTGATTTCTTTTTCTCTATCCAAGGTGCTTTGCCTCTTTCTGTTTTCTTCGATTCAATCTGTTTATCATACCATTGAATGACATAGTTCACGAGTCCACGCACATGGTTTCTTGGATTTGCGATCTTTTCACCTGCTCTGACTTTTGTGTTGAAGTGAGTCTTAATGCGAGTTTTGATTTCCTCACTATCAGCAATTTGGTTGAGAACCTTCGCATCGATTTTGCGGAAGGTCTTACCTGCTTGTGAGAGGATACGAGTGACTGCTTCTGTTTCTTTTTCTGTCATCGTGGCATTGCCAGATACATCACGATAGGTTGCATCTGTGTGCCAGACTTCTTTGACTTTCTTGAGTTTTGTTGAAATGTCCTTACCGAACGATGCTTTCATGTTCTCAAAAGAATCGCCAGTGTAAGTTGTGTGCCAAACTATACCGATAGATGAACGACGAATAGTACGCCCCAAATCGCTATTAAAAGGTACAGCATAAACAATCGTGTTCGGATGGAATGTGACGACTTTTTCCCCATCGATTACATCCGTTGCAAGAGTGTCGTTTGAGTACAGAAAGTCACCTTGGACAACTCCTTCGATTCCGAGTTTAGGGAGATGTCGCAAAGCGAGTTTGAACTTATCAGCAAGATCGCCAGAAAGATCAGCATCTATTTCTGCCTCTGTTTTGTAAATTTTTGGATTCTTATTAAAGATGCCTTTCTTCGCAACGAAAAACTTTCCGTCACGAGGATCAATCCCTGCAAAGATAGCAGGAGCACCATCCCACTTAACAGTGGTATCGATAGCACGACCAGTGCTACCAGATAGCATGTCCCTAAGACTTTGTAAAAAGTTGATTGCATCCCTTGCTCCTTTCACACCAAAGTTAAGCACCGAATCCTCAAGGTGCTCCATGTGAACATTCTTTTCTTCTGCTAAGTAGGTTGTAAACTTTTTCATTTGATAATGAATCCGGGTGATGTGATGTACAATGATTTACCAGACCAACCGCCAGAGGCACGAGTACGCACTGTGATTGGAATCGTCACGCGCATGTTGAGTTTCGTGTATGTGAACTTAATCTTAAAACTCTGCTGTGTACCATCGTATACAAAACTTACATTCTTCAGTAACGCAGTGTCCTTGTTGAAAAGCATTTGACGATACTCTTCGTTGTCAGACACATCCTTAATCGTTGAACCATTCTCAGAACCGATCAACAACTTATAAGGACAAGGTGTTGCGTCTGGATCATCGAATGTATAGTATCCAACCGTGTTTAGAAAGTATACCAAGTTGCGAGTATTTGTCAAGTGGTTTCCATACTTTTCGATCAAAGTATTTCGGAATGGGTAGTAGAAGTCGTCGCCAAAGAACGAGAGTTTGTCTTTAGTGAATGCCTTACCTAGTGTGGCAAACTTACCTCGTGAAGAAGACTCAGAGAACTTCTCTTTCGTGATGTCAAACTTTTTAAGAGCGTCTTGCGCGAACACCTTGCCTTTTGGCACTCGGTCTTCTGCTTCTTTCCAAGCGTCATCGATAATCCTTTTGATTGCATTGACTTGTGTTTGGTCATCTAGTTTACCATAGAATGCTGTGATGTTCGTATTGAACTTTGGAGTGGCATCCTTACCTGCGGAAATCTTGTTTGAGTACCCAACGAATCGTCCATCATGTAACTTGATAATAACATCAGATGGATTCTTTGCACCAATCCCCTCTGGTTTGCCACGAGGAACCCAATAGTATTTGACTGCACGATTTCTACCAAGGTCACCAAGAACTGCCAATGCGTTTTCGTAACCGATGTTGATGTCGCGGATTGCTGTCTCATCTTTATCGATCAGTGTGCGTAGATCATCATAGGTAACGGCATTACCTTCACCATTGAGTACACCAGTATCGCCAGTCTTTGCACCCAAGTCCATCATCCAACTTTCGGCATTGTCTTCATCCATGCCAGAGTGAATCATGAAGTAGAGTGTGAGAAACTCATTGACATTAGATGAAGCAGTCGAGTCTTTACGAGTCTTCATACCAAAGTGTGCTGAGACATTCGATGCAGTTGATGTCACATAGTGTGGCACTGTCTGCCCATCGATCTCAATCTGAAAGACGAACTTGCCACGCCCAAGTGCTGATAAAAGTTCACCAGTACCTTGCTCAACACACTTGTACTTGATCTCTTTCGCATTGGGGTATAGTTCTTTCACTTCCTTATCGGCATTCTTTTTAAGAACATAATAAGGATTAAACTCTCCCTTCTGCTGATAATAAGGAGAAATAGTCAACTCTTGTAAATCCTGTTTGAGTCCACGAAAATCAGAAAATGAAAACATTGTGAGTACCTTTATTAGTTACCCACTATTTATCTTTCTGAAATCCCATGTAGTTATGGGGATCGACATGTTTTAACACAGTATCTTGTACTGCTTTAACATAAGCATCATACAGCATTTTGCTGAACTCTGCTTGTTTGTCTGAGGGAACGAAAAACTCTTTTGCTTCTTCTGGTGTCAAGTCAAACTCGATGTTAATCTTCATCATCTTGCTCCTGTGCTTTTATCATCATCCATAGGATAAACAAACAACAGATTAGTCCTGCTACAAACTCCATGCTACCATTCCTTTTGAATACTGACCTTCTGATCGTCCTCACCATTGAGAGGTTCATAGTTCATCTCTTCTGGCACTGCGATCTCACGACCCCAACGATTCTTCTTGGTCTTACAAGTGAACATCGCGTATCTCCAACCTTCTGGTGGTTCTGGAATGTTCTTGTCTTCTCGTGTAAGTTCGCGAGTGCGAGTATTGACTATCATACAACCTTTGTTTTTGCGCTTGGTTGCACGAACACATGAATGGACTTGGCGATCAAAGTAACGATCTACTTTCTTCTCACCGTTTACTGAGTATTGGACTTCAACTACAAACATAATAACCTCTCTCAAAATAAAGTGCGGAGCGAGGGGAATCGGGTAACCCCCAAGTGGGTGCGATCTGATGTACCTTTCTACATAGACCCACTACGATCTGCAACCTCGCTAAAGGTATGGGTGCTACCCCTTCGATCTACCTTACCCCCCATCAGCGAGAGGTATTCGGTCACGCTCCTATCGGTGTTGCAATCACCGAACTCTGGAGTGGATGATAGGAATCGAACCTACTTAAAACTGATTTGCAGTCAGTCACCTAACCATTCAGTCACATCCACGAATTTGGGACTGTCTTTTCCGCATGCGAGGCACAGTCATTCCTGCGTGTATTTCTCTGTGACAGTTAGAACACAAACAAATACACTTATCAAGTTCTTCTTTCACTTTTTCCCAAGAGCGAGTTGAACCGCCCTCTGCTAAATGAAAATCTTTTTCGTTTGGGTCTAAGTGGTGAAACTCTAACGCTCCAACATACTTGTCATAACCGCAAACTTCACAGCAACCGCCTTTATAATCGACTGCTTTTTGTTTCTGTGCTCTTCGATGGTTTGTAACCATTTGTTTGTCTTTGCACTTTGTAGAACAGTATTGCTTGTTCTTCTGTCCAATAACTTCGTTTTCACACAGATGCCATTTGCACTTTTTCATCCTACTCTCCGATTAACTTTTGTTGTTAATCTATTTAGTAAAATGAAGTTTTTAAAAACGATTTGCTCCGAGTGTTGGAATCGAACCAACCTATAACAAATTAACAGTTTGCTCCCACACCTTGCGGGTCACTCGGAGCAAATCGCTCTCTTAAAACCACCGAGCGAGAGGAGGACTTATTTTGTCTGCCTCCTTTCTCTCACTCAGTACAGACATTATATAACAATATTTTGTCTGCTGTCAACAACTATTTCAAACTTTTTATTCTCAATAAAATCAAATGTTTGAAACATTTTGTTAGGGTGGGGTGGAGACTTTGCGTCTCCATCTTTTCGGTGCTCTAGAGGAGTATTTGTTGAGAGAGGCAAAGCACCGCCCCGAAACTTTATATTACTACATTTAGTATGTAGTGTCAACAGGTTTTACTAATTTTTTTACGTCTTTAAATGAAATTCTTTTACGGTATTTTCCAATCTTCATCATCGACTTGAATGACGTTAGATAGAAATCATTGGTCTCTCTTCTCCAGTGAAGAATTGCCTTATTCGTTTCCTCAACATTCAATTCAACAGGGGAATAGAACAACACATAGTTTCGACTCGTGTTTTTCAGATACTTATCACGATCAAATGATTCAACGTCAACTGAGATTGCAATATTTTCACTTTTAGTTGAGTCAATTCCAATCAAAACATAGTTGCCATGATCAACATTGAATTCTAAGTTAACCTCGTCATTAACAAACTTGAATGGTTTGATCTGTTTACCATTAACATAAATCTTTGGGTTGACTTTTTCTGGTACAAAGTATGCCACACCCACAGGTACTGTTGTGTCCTCGAAAAGAGTGTAGTCTAACTTATCCCATGCAAATAATCTATCTTGAAATAATTTAGTGCCAAAAAATGTAGATGGAATAATTGCCGCAACATAATCACAATTGTCCAACATCAATTTTAAACAATCTAAGTACATATCTTCGTACTTAAAGTTATATGGCATTTTCATTCTTTTTGCAGAGTTCTTTGCAAAGTATGGAGGATTAGTAATCGCAGTCGAAAATCCCTCCGGAAAATCTTCAATTGTGTTTCGTTGTACAACTAAAGGATGTTTTGGTTCTAAATCAAATCCTTTCCAATCACCATCAATGTAATTGAACAAATATCCTGCACCCGCAAAAGGTTCTAATATCTGATCTTTCTTTGGTCTCAATGCATTCCACTCATCGAACGCATCTCCAACAAAGGGATTTGTTGTTGTGTAGTATTGCCCATGTTGTCTTTTTGAATCAACCAACGGATAACCTCTTTTGCAATTCAATATGATTCACGATCCAAATGCGATCACTATCATAATCTTTTATTGTGGTGTAATCTTCGCCATCAATTAAGACCACATAATGATCCACTGTGCTATCTTTTTGTGCCCACTCAATAAATTCAAGTGCTTCACGTTTTACATTATCTTGGTGTCCACCCACACCCACAACTACTTTTGCAAAGACATAAGCAAAGCAGTAATCTCCTCGCCAAATCAAAGCATCCAATGATTTGAGATACTCTTCTTCGTTGTCTTTCACTTTAACGTTTTCAGCAATGCCGCCACCGCGAATCGGTCTTGCTGCCTTTGGAGATAAAGATTCTACTTGATAACCAAATTGCTTGACGTAATCACCAATACCTTTTAAAACATAATCTTCGTCTTTAGAACCTTGTCTTGATGCTTGAATCGATAACATTGAAGCAATTGCACGAGCATACAATGGATTTTTAGAACACTCTTTTGATAATGTTTCACGTGTAAGATTTTCTTTTGCAAGGTATCTTTCCAATGCCTTAACATTAATGCCGCCCAAACCTTTGGCATCTAAAAGGTTCAATCTACACAAGTCGTCGTTAGTTTCTTGTCGCATCTCTCGGATGCGTTTTGGATCAAATTTAAACATAGTAATATTTTACACCTGTTCTACTACTTCTGTCAACCATTTTTGAAAAAGTTTTTCTTCCATCCGATGTGCTTGGCGTTCCCATGGTTGCTTACTGTATGGCGTATCAGTGTAGTCTTTCTTTTTCCACATCATTTTACCATCTGCGCGTTGTTGTGCGATTCCCGAAGAATACTGCCAAACATGAACCATTTCATGAATGATAGTTTTGATCTGATCTTCTTTACCTTTGAAAAACTCTGCTTCCTTCTTATGGATATCGACGCGAAAATTTCGTTTGTCAACTTGCTCACACCAACCGTAAGCACCTTCTTTTAATGTGTCTCGTAGACACACTTCAATTTCTAAGGTGCGATACCTTGGCATTAATTCCTTGATGCACCATTTGACAATCCCTTCAACCAACTTTCGCTGTTTCTTAGTTCCTCCTGTGACCAAGACAAAATTCATTAGTCATTTTCCTTGTAAAGAAAGTATCCAATCGCAGGCAGTCTTGGAGTGAAGTAGTCATCACGTAAGTCTTGCTCCATGATCTTAGTCGTGTTTCCGTTGTCCCACTCAATGTCAACTTCTGCACCTTGTGGAGTCACTTTGTACTTCACGACCTCACCGTACCATTCTGGAATTATTGCTCCGAACAATCCGCGAACTTCATCACCTACTTGCATTATCGTACTACCTTTGCAACTGCTAACAACTCACCTTTGACTTCATCACACAACCGTGCGATTCTGATACCTTTCTTCATTGCTTCACGCTTGCATGTCGCAAAAACGCGGAAGGTCTCATTGAAACGAATCTCTTTTGCATTTACTGTCACATCAAATAAGGTCATAATTTCTTTCTCTCTCTCAATCAACAAGTACATAATAACACAAAGGGGGTGCAATGCAACCCCCTTTTCATAATTTAATCTCCCTTAGTTATCAAGTAGTTACTGACTTTTCCTCAACTTGTTTCTCAAGTTCCGCAACTCGACGTTGCAGTTTGCGAACCATTTCTCGTAATGTATAAAAGTCTCTATCACTCAATGTTAAGGTCTCCTTTATTGTTTTAATTTATACCATAATAAACATCTCACCATCTTAGCAGATTACATTTTGAATCTGCTAAAATCCTTACGCCCTGCTTTGCGTGTCGTCCACTGCATTGCATCGTCTTCGTTTGCTCGTTTACCAAATGTGCTTTGATCAAAGATTGGTTTATCGTCATCCATCACATCATCTTGTGCTGTCTGCTCACAGTCGAATAGTCGCATCTTCGCACGATCAACTCCAACTACGAACCGCTTTGGATTTGTATCTGAATAACGATTCTTCAACTGTTTCACCATTATCTGCCCCAAGTCTTCTAACTCTTCAGAACTGACCAAACCGATCATCATGTCTGCGGTTGCTGGGAGACCGAACGACTCACTTGTGTCGGTCAACTCGACATCTGAGTTACCGTAACCGCCTCGTGTTGTCTGTGTAGCAGACACCAACGGCACATTGAACTCCACTGCCAATCCACGCAACTCTTCTGCGATTGCTTTGATGAGAGTGTAAGAGTTGACTTGTGCTCCTGCTTTGACTCGTGATGAAGCACAGATGTTGAGATAATCGATGTAGATAATATCTGGCACAAACGACCGCTTCAATCGCAACTCGTTGAGCAGATGTCGAAAGTGACCAGAACCCGCACTGGCAGTAGGATACTCTTTGACAATAAGTTTACCACTTGTCTTACCCCTTACCCTTTCAATCTTCTTGTCATACATGTCCTTAGAGAGTGCCTCAAGGTCATCCAGAGTGACGTTCAGCAAGTTAGCATCGATTCTTTGGGCGATGCGCTCCTCTGCCATTTCCATGGTAATATACAAAACATTCTTACCATTCAACAAGTTAGCAGATGCCATGTGACACATCGCGAGCGATTTACCGACACCAGTACCTGCAAGGATGATGTTCAATGACTTCTTAGGCAATCCACCCTTTGTAATCTTATTTAGGTATTCAAGGTCAAATGGGACTCGTTCCTCGACACGATGGTAAAAATCATAACGAGAATCTGCATCGTCAAGAAAGTCGTGTCCGATGTTAGGATCAAATGACACCGATAATGCATCCGACAACAACTCAGGGATTGCTCCCTTGTCGTTCTTCTTGTCGTTGCCATCAAGGATTGCAATCGAGTTCATGATTGCATTGTAGATTGCTTTTTCTTGACACCACTTCTCAGTCGTGTCTGTCAACCATTGCTTATCTACATCCTCACCATCAAGTGATGAGATAAGAGATGAGGAACTGCTGAACTCTTCATCAGACAGATCATCACGACTGTCGATCTCAAGTGTCAATGCTTCTTTGGTAGGAAGACTGTTATACTTATTGATGAACTTATCGATCTCTTGGTATACAGTTTTCTCTAATCGGTCATGGAAATACTCAGACTTCAGATAGGGGAGGGTACGTCTCGCAAAGTCCTCATCATTCAGCAGATGCCTCAGTATCACCAGTTCCGTCTTTGCCATCGTTCATTTGCTCCATTTGTTCTTCGATTACAGATGTTAGAATATCCCCTATTGTACTCTCAAACTCATCGGTTGTCAAGTCGAGTTCATTGGGGTTGTCCAATGTAATCGTGTTAAATGATAGAACAACATCGCCTTCCTCTTCGTTAATTGATACCGTGTCGTACTGATATACTACACCTTCGTAATCACCTTCTTCAATTACAACTGCCCAGTGATTCTCGTGAAAAGAGTTATCATGTTCAATCAGACTGTGTTTGACTGGCATCATCTGCTTCCTCTACTACTTCGTTAACACCCACTTGCCCATACATGAACTCTTTACTTGCGGCAACTTCAAGTTGTGCCATGATGTCATCCGTAAAGTATTCTTCTGGATTCTCGTTGATTACCTTACCAAACACTTTTCGTCCATCTGGCAACTCATAACGTGTAGACACTTTCTTTATAATGTCATACTTCTCTGCCAAATCAAGAAGACCGTAATAACGATCAAGACCACTATCATAAGACAGTTTGACGAATACGTCTTTTTGTTCTTTTGTGAATCGAGATTTATGCATGCGGACTTTAATGATATTACCGATGACATCTGTTCCATCTTTGTCTTTCTTCTTTGTAAGCATACAGATAGACGATGCTGCATACTTGAGACCTGATCCACCAGAAATTTCTTTAGTTGGGACATAAGCACCTACTACATCATAAACGTGGTTAGTGACAAGCATAGGCACATTTGCCTTTGCCAACTTGAGAGATAGAACTCGGAACGTACCACGCAACAACTGTGCTTTTGTCATATCACGTGCATTCTTACCGGAAGCAGTATCTTCTAGTTCCTTCTCACTTGATAGCATGCCTAAAGAATCGAGAACCATCATCATTGGTGGTTTGTCATCACCTTCAATATAAGAGTCTAGCATACGCACTGCTTGTGTGCGGAACTCCTCGATAGATTGTGGTTCAACGATTGCTACTCGTTTAGCATCGATACCACGATCAGTCATCATCTTCTTGGTGACTGCTGCTTCGGTGTCAAAGTAAATGACACCACCTTCTGGATTCTGTTCAAGGAATGTCTTGAGCACTCCAAGAACAAAGAAAGTCTTACCAGTGGCAGACTCACCTGCGAATGCGGTAATCTTGTTGTTGGGTACACCACCGTACAGTGATCCACTCAACACAGCATTCATAATGTACGAACCAGTGTCGATAGAACCAGAATACTCTGAACTATTACCACCTTCTTCAAGGATGTTTGCGTTGTCAAACCCCTTGACCAAATCATTCAAAAAATTCACGATGTGTATACCTCATCCATCTTATCACGAAACATTTCAATCTTAGCAAGACGATCTTTGCCGTTCCACCGAATGTAATCTTTATCAGGGTTTGCCGCTAGGTTGTTAAGTAGCGGTAGAACCATGTTGTATAAAGTATCGCATTTTTCTTTGTATTTGTCAACCTGCATTGACAGCAATGCCGCCTCAGATGCAGTTGATTGCGCTGAAGATTTTACTTGTTGGACAATCTCCAGTTCGTCCTCGTCCACCATCGTGAACCCAAAATCGAAATCAGACATTCTTTACTCCAAACTTGATGTGTTTGTACCACAGTCGTTCGTGTGCATAGTATAAAACAAACTTAATGATCAAGTCTGCAACGAACACTGCACCTACTGCCTTTGGGGGCAACCCAAAGAACCATGCTATGAAGGCAGTAGTGATCGATGCGATGATTCGCCATGTCACTGCCTTTGCCAAATGCCTACTCTTAGTAACTTCAGTCATCCAAAGAAACTCTCTAGTGTTGCTCTCTTTTCACTTTGCCATCCAATCGCATTGAGAATTGCGCTGATAGGTTCAAGGAATGCTTTATCAAACTGTGTATCGTAGTCGATGTAATCAGTTAATCCGAACTCTTTCGGTAGGGAAGACATAATGCTAAGAACATTTTGCCGAACAGGATTTGGAGTTCTGAGATAACAGAACTTGACTTTCTCACCGTCTTTGATTGACTCATAACGCTTCTCCAACTTATGTTGTTTCAGTAGATGATTATACAGTAGACTGCCTCTCACATGAATCGGAGTGCTTTTCATGAACTCCAACTCTTTACCATTGGTTTGATATTTAGTTAGATCAGTCACTCCACGAGGGAATGCAACATCCTCAAAGGGAAGTTTCTTGAACTCATCACGAAAGTCTGCGATGTACTTCTGCACTGTCGTCTCGTCCGAACTCATGATCAACTTGACTGCTGACTTGAGTGCCTCACGACAAGACGCAGGTGTCGATGATTTGACAATCTCCAATCCCATCACTTTGAGTTTAGGTTCAGAGTATCGTACACCCTCGTTGTCATACACATTGAGTGCGTACCGTTTCTTCGCAGTCCAGATGCCTTTATCAGCGATTGCTTCTCGCTTCATGAACATCTTCTGCTCATAGGCATTCATCAGATCAGCAAGGTTTTGATAACTCTGATCAATAAAAGGTTCAATCTTCTTTTGAGCAACATCGTCCAAGAACTTGACCACCCTGTCAGTATCAAGGTCTTGTACTCCATCTCCCTTCGCAAACACTTGCTCAACCAATCGGTCAAAAGTGATGTACAGCGAATCTGTATCTGAAGCAATGACATAATCTTCATCCTCTGTCTTCAGCAGTTTGTTGAGGTATTCATTTATTCGTGCTTCGATCCACCGAATGGACAACTGCCCACTCAGCGTAATCGACTCTGCCATACGCACATCAAAGAAACGAAAGTATTGATTACCCAATGCACCATACGCAGAGTTCAACTGAACCTTCTTCGCAAGTTGAAGGTTCTTATACTTACTTATGTCTTTCTCTAACTGCTTCTTGCGTTGGAGGAGTTCTTGTTTTGTCAAATGACAATACCTGATGTTGCTTGGCGGTATGCCCTTTCAATGTCTTCATTCACTGGTGTGACAAACACATAAGATGCAAATGTTACTTCGTCTGGATTAGACTTACCAGTTACACAAATGCCTTGTGCGAAACCCATGCCTGTTTCGTTTTGTACAAGCATGCGCGGATCAGTTAAAGTGATCGAACCGCCACCACTTGTTTCAAACTTACCGACGAACTCACCTGCCAACGATACGACAGATACTACATCACCTTTCTTCATGCCAACTCCTTCAGTTGTTTGTTTACTTCTTCAAGTTCTTTCTGTGCTTCAATCATTTTTTGTTTGTAAAGCACTCGTTCATTATACATCAATTCCATCATCTCTGGCAAGAACCCTTGAATATCTTTTCGATAATAGAATCCATTCGCAGTCAGACACATCTCTTGCGGTGCTTTAATCTCACCGTCGATGATTTTGTCTAGCGATACATCTTGATACTCGCCCTCGGCAAATGTGTCTGGACTGATGTTGTACTGCATAATCAAGTGTGGGTACAGCGAGTTCAAATCGAAACTCATCACCCATTTATGCAACCCTGTCTGAGGGTCTTTGACATACGCACCCTCGTACTTAGAATCCTTTCCTTGGAAATCCTTGGGAGGAATCACAATCTTCCGTTCAAGCAGATAGTTGTGAATCAGTGTGTCCCACATGCGTACCTGCGTGAAGACATCACCGTAGTTCACCTTTGCATCATAAGCAATCGTGAGTGCTTGCTCGATGAGACGCATCTTGTCTTCAAGTTTGTCCACCAACTCAACATCTTTGATGTTATAGGCAATGAACTTTTGGTAGTCCAGTTTGTGTAACTGATGGAGTGTCTCCATCTCAGAGTAGTCAAGTTTCTTCTCGCCCAACTCGACGAAAGCAATGTGGTCTAATCTAAAAGACTCTTGTTGTGAGTAGGTGAACTTCTTGTAGAGTTGCAGGTAGTCAAGAACTGCCAAACCGACGAGTGTATACTCCTTTGTCTCTTTACCAAAGTTGCCCTTAAAGGTGCGCTCTTGAATCCACTTCGCAGGACTCAATCGTCGTGCCTCTTTATCTCCAATGAGTTTTGTGATACGATTAATCAAGTAGGGTATATCGAATCCATCCACGTTCCAACCTGTAATGATGTCTGCGTCAGTGCGTTCCCAAAAATCGAGGAAGACATCAAGCAGTCGTCGCTCACCTTTGCAGTCGATGTAAGAGACATTATCTTGTCCCTTTTTATCGTATTCACCCACTCCAAAGACATAATAGTGTCCATTGACTGACATCGTAATTGCAGTCACTGGTTGGTTCGCGAGTTCTGGATCAGGAAAACCTTCTTCACTACCAACCTCGATATCGATGTTTGCAACCTTCACTACATCTGGATCAAAGTCCTTGCCGTAGTGTTCGTTGAGACATGCGTATGCCCAGTTGGTTGTGCCGTAGATTTTAAAGTTGTCCACATCCTCGTAGCGAGACACAAAGTCTCGTGCTTCCTTGATGCTTCCCAACTCCATCGGTTCAACAGGTTCCCCAAGCACCGTCTGCCACTCAGTTGATCTGCGTGACGGTACATAGAGTGTTGGTGAATAATCAATACGATCAACCACGCGACGACCATTGTCGTAACCGCGAATGAAGACTGTATCGCCTTTAGAATAAAAGTTTGTGTAAAATCTCATCCTGTAATTGTATCATAGATTTCTTTCCAATTCAATACACGAGTCACGCCTTCGTTGATCTCTTCATCTTCGTTGTGCGCGTGGTTCATTAGAATCGCAGTGAGTCCCACCGCGTCACCAAGGTTAGCATTCTCTGGTTTGTCTTCCACCCAATAGCATTCGGTGTCACGATACTCTTCCAATGCTTCGTCCTTATCAGCACCAGTGTCGAGATAGACATACTTTTCAAACACAGTCTCACCGAACAACTCGCGGAGGTTCTTTGTCCGCAGATGTTGTGCATACTGATCATTACTCAGACTGGTAATCGCGTGAAACACATAACCATGTTCTTCGTGCAACTTCTTCACATACTTGATTGCATCACGTAGAGGAGGCAACTTCCGAATCTGTGCGCTCTCGTTAAACATCCGAACGAGTCGTTTCGCATCTGGTTTTGCCATCGCATACCGTTCGTGAATCTTGTACATATCGAAACCGTCTTGGCACATCGCGTAACCGTGCCGAGTCATCCAACCGTGAAAGGCATACTCCCAATCAAGGAGTACGCCATCACAGTCTACGAGGATTGTTTTTTCTTTTGTCGCGTAAGTCATTCTATTCCTTTCATCATAAGTAGTTAGCACCCGTCCATTCAACGCGGGTGTTGTCGAGGTCAAAGATGTTGCCTCGTGCTTTGTTCCGTGCAGGTTTGTTGTAACCTGCCGCCATCAGAATGTCACCTTTCTTAAAGATTTTGTCTTCATCAGTCGCGACAATGAAACCCCAAACACTGCGGTTCTGAATGATACGAATGTATTTGCGACCTTCAGTGAAATCGATTTTATCTGCAAACTCTTGCATCATCACTTTGTTGTGTTCGCTCAACTCACCTTTAGCAACACGGAAAGTCCACTGGTTGTAGTCTTCGACAATGCGGTTCATCAGGTTTTGGATTGCTTCGTTCATAATGTTACCTCTCTCTCAATCAACATAGGTAGTATATCAAACTGAGAGAAAAGGTCAACACATTTTTTCAATTATTTTTAACTTTTTTTCTTGTTTAGAATCAACAAGTTGCAGAAGTTTTATGAATTAATTCCCTCAGAGTAAACTGTTTTACCATCTACACGAGATGCAGTCAGAATAGACTTACGGTTATCACCATCTGCTTTGTAGGATACATGAACCCAACCAGAGTCTGGAATACCCGGTGTGTAGAACTCAAGGATAACTTGGTCAAAGTCGAGGTTCTCGACAATCCAGTTAGCGAGATCAGCATTTGCTACTCCCGGTACTTCGATGTCTGCCGCTTGTCCTTTGCAATGTTGGGACTTACTGCTTCCACCAACAGCAGCATTAAGATCAGGGGAACGATACCCAGAATTGATAACAGTAGGACCAAAGTGATCACGAACTGGTTGAACGACATTTTCAAAAAGTGCGACTGCCGCATCCATGTGGTCTCCTTCTGGAGTGTTGTCGATACCCTTGCGTTCCGCAGTTTGTGATTTAGTAAACTCTGCGAGACTAAAATTCTTAGATAGTTTCATGTTTTCTCCTATAGTCAAAAAGGGGACTTTGCGTCCCCTCTATTTATTTGATTGAGATTTGCTTACGCTGTGACTCTGGAATGAGTCGCTCCAAAGTGATTCGGAGTAAACCGTTAATCATCTCTGCGTTTTGGACTTCGACTGAATCGTTGAGTGTAAACATGCGCGTGAATGGACGTAATGCCAAACCTTGATACAAGGTGTCAACATCTGCTTCATCATTCTCAGCATTACCTTTGACGACCAGTTTATCGCCTTCCGTTTCGATAGTAACATCGGACTTACCGAATCCTGCGACTGCCATTTCGATGACATAAGTGTTCTCCGCAGTTTTCTTAATGTTGAATGGGGGATAGTTAGGAATGTTCTTCGTTGCATTGTCGTGAAATTTCTGCATCTCATCGAACATCTTGTCATAACCGACAAAGAATTGATCAAACCCTTTAGGGAATGTTATACCAAATTTTTCAATTGCACCCATAGTGCTTCTCCTTTTTAAGCGAGTTAAAATACGCACACCCTTTTGGCATGTGCTTTTTTATTTATACCACAAATCGAGAACTTTGTCAAGACCGATCTATTTTTTTACCAATATTGTATTTTGCCACCAAATTCCACTCATTCTTTTCGCGATGTGGTAATACTTTTATTTGCGACAATGGTGCTACTGGTTCAGATGATTTTGTTGGTTCTACTAACTCAACTAAACCCCACTCTGCAATCAAATTTGCGATTGTGTTTCTGCGTCCCTTATCTTCATCTCCAAAGTTACTTGGTTTACCATCCAGAGCAAACAGTTCCTTGAAGTGGACGATGTAATACCGCCCTTGCTTATGAAGAATATGACACGACTGATAAATTGTTTTGTCCTTTCGTGATGCAACACCAATACGAGTCAGTGTCTCACGAATCTTGAGGAAATCATCATCGTCTTTGAAGCGAACCTCAACGAGAGTTTCAAGCATTTCTTCCACCTTTTTCAAGTCTTTTTCTTATTTCGATTATCTGAGCATTAGTCAGTGTGGTGAGTGCTTGCAATGCTTTAGAGTCGCCATAACCAAAGTATTCTTTGATAGCGGCAAGGTCACCATGATCTTCTTTCTTATCCCACTTTGCATACCGCTTTTTGGGTCTCACACTATTTAGTAAAAACTCATATTGCAGTTTGTGGTCAAGATTTGACCTTTGGTTCATCTCGTTCGCGAGACCAATGGTGTCATGGTGATACGATAGTGCTCGATTGGTGAGGAAAGGATTGTAACCCTTCTCACTCAGTTGATCATTCTCAGTCCCTCGCATGAGGTTCTTCTTAGTCTGATTGATGGAGTTTACATAATCAAATGGGTTACTCATTCCACTCCACCTCTACCATCAGTTCAGTCAGCATTGCCATCAGATTGATCTCTTGATCAACGACAAACGCAGACTTGTATTGGTAGTCGGCAAGTGTGACTACCACTTGTGGGATAGAGGAAGGAGCAACATACTCACTCATCGAGTCGTAGAGTTTCCGAAAGATTTGTGTGGTGTCTCCATCAACATTCTGTGCTACCCACTTGCGTACATTGCTGAACTCTTTCTTGCGGAGTCCATCGATGAGTTGCTTGATGTTCACATCTTCAAAGTTGACGAGGATGCCCACGTCGATCTTTCCAGTGACAGAGTATCGCTGTAGTTCGTTCAGTACACGACGATTGTCTGGAAAGAACTTCTTGACAACCTCTGCTACTACCTTGTTGTCGTACTCGACATTCTCAAGTTCAAGAATCTCTTTGCATCTTTTGTAGAAGTCTGATGCCATTCTTGTACGCTCTTCCTTTGGAAGTTTGAACTCAATGACAGAACAACGAGAGTGTAGTGGTGTAATGATCTTATTGACAAAGTTGCAAGTCAGAATGAACCCACAGTTTTTGGAATACTCTTCCATAAAGTTACGTAACGCAGGTTGCACCGTGTCGGCATTCAGATAGTCTGCCTCATCAAGAATCACATACTTGCGTCCACCAGAAAGTGAAACAGACGATGCAAAGTTCTTGATCTTTGTACGCAACGTGTCAATCAGTCGTCCTTCGTCCGAACCGTTAATGACGATGTAGTCGCAACCAAGTTCTTCCAAGATTGCCTTCGCGACAGTCGTCTTTCCAATACCTGCACTGCCAGACAGAAGTAAGTTTGGCACATTGTCTTGGTTGACGAACTCTTGGAATGTTCGTTGCAGATCAGTCGGCAAGATAGTTGTTGCAATCTTTTTCGGACGGTATTTTTCAACCCAGAGAAAATCTTCACGCATGTAAACCTCATAATAAAAATGGCACAGGGTGAGGGAATCGAACCCCCGTCAAGGGTTTTGGAGACCCTTGTCATACCACTAGACCAACCCTGCTTGGACCCCCCGCGAGGAATCGAACCTCGATCAAGGGAGTAGAAATCCCTTGTGTTATCCATTACACCACAGAGGGTATAGATCAATTATACTCTGATCCTGCTTCAGTTGCAACCCAATACTCAACATTCTCACTCTTAAAGTGCGCGATGCCAGACTTGGAGATGCTCACGGTGTAGTCATTTGGAATGAACTTGAGGTTCTCGATCTTGAAGATGAACTGGAATGATGCATCAGTATCACTCTCAGATGAAATCGCAAACTCGTTTGAGGATGGATTCTTAGTGTCAGTTGCAACCAAAGAAACCTTGCCATCACGATTCGTGACGACAATCTCTGGCAGTCCCAACTGGTTCGCACCATTCAGAATCTGTCGTAAGTCTGCCTTGCCCATGTCGAATGAAACTTCCACTGAAGGGAGTTCGATGTTCTTCTCAGGCGGTGTTGTAATCATCGATGGATCAGCATAGGTGTAGTTTGCCTTTGATGAACCCTCTTTGAGTGTTACTTGAGACTGACCAAAGTCAAAGTCTGCTTCTTCAAACAGAGACGATAATCCAAGGAACTGATTCAGTTCGTAGATAGCAAAGTCTACTGGAAATGCTTCCTCTACCTTTGCTTGTGCCAGAATCGTCTTCTGCTCTGAGACTGTACGAATTGTACTGCCCTTCTTAAATGCCAATGACTGATTGATCGAACTGAAGTTCTTCAGCACATCAAATGTCGTATCACTGATCTTCATCATTTACTTCTCCATCACGGTTATTCAAGTCGTGTACATACAACTCGATTATAGCATAGTGTAAAACTTTGAGCAAGTCAATACGATTGTATCCTGCCTTCTTACCGTATCTCTGTGCATACTTGAGTATGTTTCCGATACAAAACCCATCACCATGACCACTGTCGATGATGAACTCTGTTGCTTGGAACTTGTTCTTGCTGTAATGCTCACCATAAGTACCCTCAACATACTTGTAAAGTTCTTTGAGGTACTTGTCTTCATCATAACGAAACTTATTCACTACTTTTTCATCCTCGAAATTTCATCAATATCTGCGGTTGCAGATGCGCCCAACTGTGCCAAGTCAGACAGTGAACCGCCAAAGGTATATGAACCAGTGTGCAGTAGTTTCATCCAAGGACACATCCAAGTGTCAACTCCAACTTTCTGCATCCACTGACAGAACATATAATCTTCTGACAAATAACGCTTGGTCTTCTCGTCGATCAGTGCTTGAAAGTACATCATGATATCACGAGTACCATCAAAGTGTTTGGTACGCACGTGGTCTGGACGATACGAGTAATCTGGGTATTCTTCATCAAACTTCTTGAACGCATCCTTTGTGATCATCATAAAACCAGTGCCACCTTCAAGAACCTTGACTGGTTCGTCAAGTCGCACTTGCTTCTGACCTTCAGCAGGATTGAACACATAGTCACCAACGAATCGTTCCAGTTCTCCCGGATTGTCATCAGCAAAACCTTTGTCTACTGCTCGCTTGATCTTTTCCCAAGCAATCGTCTTCTTAGGATAAGGACCACACATGATGTGCTTATCATTTTCTGGATCATCAGTGTCCATCAGTGCGAGTAGAGTCAGCACATCGTTTGGATCGAATCCAATGTCTGAATCGATGAACATCAAGTGCGTGTAATCAGAACGCATGAACTCATCTACGCAATAGTTACGTGCGCGAGTGATGAGTGATTCGTTAAAGAGATAGAAGAACTTTACTTCAATCCCATAGTGAGTGCATAGTTTAGATAGATCGGCAGTGGACTTAGTGTACATGCCATGACATTGACCGCCATACATTGGCGTAGCAACAAACAGTTTGCGCTTTCGGAGGATGTCAAGATCGATTTCGATTTCCATTAATCACCTATTTTTTTGTTGATAGTATAATATATTGTAAACGAAAAGGGGGTTTGAGTCAACCCCCAAGTGAGTTATTTAGTGTTCTTCACAAATCAAATCCAAGTTTTCTTAGTCGGTTTCTTATTTTAATATTACAGAGACCGAAAACTGCATCGTACCTCCCAAACCTTTCATCATCTTCAGATAGT
>JGI11772J19994_1000015_pt1 | contig 35025 bp, 55 predicted proteins | sample Etolagsurwater0m_FD_19994 | JGI IMG/M metagenome (IMG submission 19994) | reverse complement strand
ATCACGAGCCGCTTTCCACTGTTCGAAGGTCAGAGGCTTGCGAGCATCGCCGCAGGGCAGCTTGTGTGCCTTGAATGCATTCTTCAGAGCATTCGCTTGAGGGCGACCCATGAAGCGACTCACCAGCTTCAGCAGGTCACGGCGGAACGACCGACCATGGTGCATATGCCCAAGGCAGTGAGTCATCTCGTGCAGCAGCACATAGACATTCATACCAGAGTGAGGGTCAAGCACAATACGGCGCCCGTTGGTGAAGCCTGCAGTCTTACGACCGTGCCCCGTCATCTTGAGACGCACGGGCAGTTCACTCGTAGGCTTGGAAGCACGATTCTCTTCGTAGAGTTTAGCCCAGGTCTTGGACCGACAGACTTTCTTCGTGAAGCGCTGCGCTTCTTTGATATCAGAAAAGGTGGGATAGAGATCCATCATACGCATGTCGGCTTGAGCAACCCACTCGGCACGATAGGTCTTGGTCATTTCACTATCGCGTTGCCCGAGAGAACCTCTGTTTTGCTTGAGGCGATGGCGAACTAGATAGTTGGAGTAAAGTACATGGTCTTTCATGTAGTGTCCTCTCTCAGCTACAATACAATGGTATCACAGCCGAGAGAGGACCACAAGATGTTTTGAGAAAAAAATAGAACGTTTTTAGAATATTTTGTTATAAGCTTATAACTTATTGAATCACTTACGCTTTTCCAGAAGAGCGACAGCCTTGTCGTACTCAGCACGGTCAACCACGCCTTCGCGGAGCAGTTTCTCACGATTCACCATGTGCTTCGCTTGAACCTCTTCTTTGCTACCGCCAAAGTAAGGTACGCAGTGACCCTCTTCGATCATGACATCCGTGACTGGGCGCCAGGCGTCATTCTTAGCGTCATAGACATCAAAGTCACCAAGCACTCGCCCGAACTTACCCTTCATGTCTTCGCCGTCTTTAGCAATTTGCGTCTTGAGAACGGGATTCTTCCCAAGAAGCTNTTTGAGCCGATTCTTTGCAGCAAGCCCAAACAGCTTCTCTACCTTGTCAGATGTTCTAGACTCGGGTGTGTCAATCCCCATGATTCGAACGCGCTCATTGGCTAGAACAATGCCAAAGCCTAGTTCGATATCCACATCAACGGTGTCACCGTCAATTACTTTTAAAAGTTTGCTCCTGTATTCGTACATCGAAAGTATCCTTAATCTGTCTCACTTCAGTTTTAGAAAGATCGCGGAACTTACGATGAGAGGGAGACCATTGCTTCTTGGGAGCCATGAATCGAATCTCTTGATTAGAACCGCGCGGTATATAGCCTAAAAGCACTCGGCCTTCAGTAATATATATGTGATTCGCACAGCCCCACTCAGTAATTTCTTGACGATATCGCTCAGCCATAATTATCTCCGCATGCTTGCATGTTCTTTTGCTTCTCGCTCATCAATGATGGGCACAGCATTAGACTTGTGAAGAGTCGAAATGCCCTTGACTAGAGTACCAGTATACTTGGTATTCTCTTTCTTTTCAACATTCATTTTGCCACTATCAAACGACTGATACTGGTCGCGATTGCTACGATAACTGTACAGCGGCTTGGTGAGAGGGCGAAACGACGGTGTGAACTTCTCGTACACTTCGCCCTTTGCTTTACGCTTCTTACGCTTACGCCCGCTGTAGTCATAACTGGTGGTGTTGGTGTGATAGAGCATTAGTTAGTGAAGTCTGCAAAGTGAGGGAAGCACTTCATGAATAGTTTCTTTTCAAGACGAAACGCTTCTTTTTCCCAGGGCTGATTGTCATAGTTGTAGCCGTCAGCCCTGCGCCCCTTCCATGCCCAGCCACACTCGTTCTTTAACTCACCACGAATGAACTGGCGCGCATGCACCATTTCGTGGGCGAGAGTCTGCATCATTTCAAGAAAGCCAAGCTTGCGCTGAGTGATAGGGCAGGTACGAGCGATGTGGATGACAGCGTACTCACCCTTCGCGCCGTCACACAGCCCGAACGCGCCACCAGCGTTAGTACGAAACTTGACCAGAATCTCAGGCTTGCGCATCTTACCCATGCCAAGCTCGTGAATGAGGGATTCGATATAGAATCGGACAAGAGACTTGTTCTTGATCCGACCTTGAATGGTGATATCGATCATAGGTATCTCCAGACCAAATACATGAGAATTATCTCATATCCGACCATGGATTGTCAATGCCCGTTCGTCAGCCCGCTAAGTCATTGATTTCATTGGCCAGTGGATCGTGCGTACGCCTGAGCGTAGCAGAAACTCTTTGCCGACACCTACCGCTGAATGATAATCGTTATCATAATAGACACATGCGATGCCGCTCTGGTAGATCAGTTTGGCACACTGAATGCAGGGTAGGTGAGTGCAGAACATCGTCGCACCCTCACAGGATTCAGCGCTACGCGCTACCTTTGCAATAGCATTAGTCTCAGCATGAAGTACCTCGTCCTTCGTCTGGAGACGCAGGTAAGCCGGGTCACGGAGTGCTTTGGGGTTGTTTTCGATCCAGTCTGGCCAGTCTTCATGCTCGCAGTTGTTGTCCCAGCCTGCAGGCATGCCGTTGTAGCCGATGGATATGATCCGAGAGTCTTTGACGATAATAGCGCCGACTTTGGCGCGGCGAGCAGTACTCAGTTGCGCAAAGCGATGCGCGGTATCCATAAAAGCATTAAGGAACTTTGGTTTCATTTTGCAACAGTCTCAGATTCAGCACAAGGTTCTCAACACACAACTTCACAATTGTAGCAAGCATGATCTCTGGTGTCAAGTCTTCGCCTATCAAATTCATCGCCATGAGACGGTACGCTTCGTCTTCGCCGATAGCCACATCCGCCCAGTCAAAGGGATCAGCAACCTCGACTTCTTTGGCTATTTCGATCAGTTGCTCTAAAGTCATTCGTCAATAAAGCCTTCAATGTATCGTTCGATAAACTTTCGAACTTCTCGGCTCGCAGTAGTATCGTCTTTCTCACAAAGTTCGATAAACTTCTTCTTCGTCTCTTTATTGATCTTGACCAGTAATTGGTCATTTTTTTCTTTTTTATGCATTATGAAAGTCTCATTTCGTATATATACTATATACACTCAGTTAATATGGAGTATAACCATGAAAGCATTACTACTTATATTACTCTTAACACCGTGCGCATATGCAAACTTTCCCGTAAAACAATCGCAAACTTGGCAAGTTGGATCAGAAAAGATATATGTTTCGGATCGAAATGCTGCGTGGGAAATTGATCATACATGCAACAATCATAACTTAGAAGGTGCTTCTGTGTCAATCGTTTTTGATGAAAGAACGAAGTTTGGCATTAAGCAAAGCAGAGTTCATAAGAATGCACATTTCGAAATGAGCGTAAATGGCGAAACTCAAATGTGTAGAGTTGAGCAAGTAACTTATCTCAAATAGTTAGTCCCAGTACTTAGAGAAGTCTTTCTCTTCCCAATACTTTTTATTGTTGCGATTCAAGAAGTTTTGGATAAGATATCCTAGCATACCAAAATATCCCATCTTCTTGAATCGCCTACTATCTTGCCCAAAATAATGTTTTGCGATTCTAAATCGTTTATGATCGTACATCTTACTTAAAAAGAAATCTTCGCTCGTAACATACTTATTTGGGAATCCACCTAGTTCACGGAACTTTGATGTTTTCGTAAGAAAGTAAGCGCCTACTGCGAACGGAATAAAGTTCGACATAATACGATTGACGATATTGAAAGAGAAGAATCCAATCTTAGCCACAATGTCTTTATCGTAGCATTTGATATTCAGACCAATTAAATCAAGGTCTTCGTCGATCATCTGAGCAATAGTATCTTTGATTACTGTTCTTGAAAAGAATTGTACATCAGCGTCGATAAACAAAGTATATGGAGTCTTGACCAGCGCAGCACCATTATTCTTCGCGACAGACACAGGACCGCCTTCGATAATCTCATAATTCAACTCGTACAGTTTACCGTACTCTTTTATGATTCTACGCGTAGAATCGGTCGAAGCATCCGCAATGATAATCCGAACACCCTTTGCATCTTCTTGTGAGGCTAAATGACACAGCAAGTATTGAATATACTTTTCTTCGTTCTTACAAGGGACTACAATAGTCACCAAATCTTTCATTTATCCAAATCCTTTAGTTCGAACACACCGTTCTCTTCAATGACATAAGTTGCAATCTCAACAAAGGTGCCCGTGTTGATAAGAGTGTCGCTAATATAAGGCATATGAGTATGCCCGTAAATCACAACATCAACATTATCTATTGCATGCAGTTTCTCTTCAATTGAGAATGCTTTGCTGATCGTGTTCTTAACCTTGTCTTTGCACCACTTGCTAAAAGAGCGATACTTGAATCCGAACAGTGTCTGAATTCTGCCAATCAAACGATTTAGATGCAGAAGCATATTATAGAAGAAATCACCAAGAACTTGAATCTTGCGCGAGACAGAATCAAACTGGTCACCGTGAACACAGTGAATTGTCTTGTCACCCGAAGTGTAAGTGTACTCTCGGCATAGATGAATGCCTGCTATTTTCTTGGTGTATTCTTGTAGATGATAGAGAGGATAATCGTGATTGCCAATTACATAAATGACTTCTTTTTTCTTAGCCAGTTTGAGGATTTTCTTAAGGAAGGCAGTGTGATGTTCATCCCAGTATGCACGATGCATCATATTTTGAATATCAAAAATGTCACCAACTAATATCAGTCTGTCAAACTTTTCTTTTTCAAGAACAGTCACTGCATCTTTGGCTCTAGAAAACTTGAACCCAATATGTACATCACTAATCAGTAATGTTCGCACTCACTCTCTCCGAATTAGTGCCGACCCCGCGAAGTTTACGCCGCCAGGCGAAGAACTGTCGAAATGATTTCATTTTTTCTTCCAGATCGATTTCTTTCTTTTATTAAAAAGGGCGACGGCTGCTTCTGCATCGAGAGGCTTATCGTGTATAGCTCGCATCGTGCGATTCTGCTTTCCACGTTCATAATTACTCTTGGATACACGAACAATGTACTTACCTTCATCGGGTCCGTTCTTGTAGCGAGAGATCATTAAAACGGTCCCACTAGGGTGCTTTATCTTCTTCACAAGAGTTTCATCATTATACTCTGTAATGTATTGACTGAATGGTTTCATTTGTAGATTTCTCCGAATTAGTGCCGGACTTGGGTAACAAGGCTCCGGCGAACCCCGCGAGGTTTACGCTGCTAGCGCAAAGTCCTCGGTATAAACGTCATCGTTTGCGTTTATTTTAGGTTGCTCTGTTTAGCGTCAGCGCTTGACGATTCTCCACTTTGATACTTAGCACCTGTCGAAACCAGTACACCCCCATCAAAAGCACATACCTGATGTTTCTTATGTCTCAATATGCTATCTGCATATCCAGCGTATGTGCTTTTGGTGGAGGTGAGAGGAGTTGAACCTCTGTCCAGATCACCTTTCTCTCCGCTTCATCGAATAAATTAGAACAGACACTGTTGCCCAAGATTGCGACTCTACAGGACTAACTGATGCTTAAGCATACTCAGTGCCTATTCTAAAAAGGTGCGGGGCTTCCACCCGCTGCTAATCAAACCGAAACGAGTTTCACGCACGGTGATTAATCTGCCCAGGATTTTAAATCCTTAGGACTTTATAGATTGCTAGGATTCCGCACCTCGCTTAGGAATCGGTCAGTCACTTGGAAGCAACGAGTTTATGTTCCGAGTTATGTTCGCTCTGCCCAATCTATACTCTAAAGAGACGCACTGCCTGCGGGATCCTCCCCCGCGTACCCTCCTAATGGAGGGATCTTAGTCTGATTGTAGCCTTTGCCACTTCTAGATCAAAGCAGTGCGTTCTATAGTATATAGTATAACCGATTATGCTACAGTATTCAAGTCATCAAGACCGCAAAGAACATAGTGCAGTTTGGTGGGATCATTGCACATTTCATTGGTCAGATAATCAACATTCACCATCGGCATGTAAAGCGTTGGTGAGTTGTTCAGAATCTCACCGTACACATCGCTGTAGATTACAGGCGCGAACAGACCGAAAACGCAAAGAGCAAAAATTACTATTAAAGGAAGATAAAACTTAAATGTGTTTGCCATTGATTATCTGATCGCAACCTCTTATTTAACTTCGACCGTGAAACCGTTCTCTTCCCACTGCTCAAGCGTATAGCACTTGGTCTTGAAGTAGGGGGTAACGATACCAACATTAATTTTAGCGCAGTACTCACCTTGGTCATTCAGGCGAGCAACATAAGAATCAGTGACAGCAAGAGCACCAGCAGAGGCAAAAAGACAGACGAACGCAACTAGATTTTTCATTTGAAAAATTCTCCAAAAATATTTGTTTGTGGGGGATGGCGGTGTGTAGTGTTACTTTTCTACACGCAATTATGTATAAAGGTTGTCTTAGACTTTCATGAAATATTCATAAAAAAGTTTAGAATATTTTGATATATCGATATCAATGAATCTTTTTAACGGTGAAATTGAAAGGTGTTTGGACACACATTTCGAATCTTTCACCGGTGGTGAGAACGCCGACCAGATTGTTCGAATCGATCTTCTCAATCTTTTTCAGAGCATAAATGGTGCGATCATCAGCGCCGTCATTCCAAATGACAACCTGATACTCTTCAAGAAAGAGGGTCTTGAAATAGTTCTTAATCGCTTTCATGCTCGACTCCGTAAGTTTGTTTTGATGCGCGTCTGGCTGCGTGATATTCACGGCAGACAGTTTCAAAGGTGTTCCATGCTTTCTGCATTCTAAGTTCATAGACTTCTGCAAGCCCATAGTATTTATTCATCAGAGCATCTGCAAGAACAGGATCCATCTCTTTCCACTTCGGATCATCTGTGAAGTAATCTGTAATCATTTTCACATCATCGATGATTTCCCAGCAGTTAATAAATTCTTGCTCAAGGTCAAAAATTGCATTACTATGATTTATCTTCATTTTCAATACCTATGATTTTTTTGATCAGTTCAGGATTGTCTTGATCGCGAATTACTTTTGTGGGGCCATGAATAAGAGTGTTTGTTGCAAGTCGGCTGAACTTACGCAGCACAACCTCGGGGTCTTTACCATTTCGAATATCAGCCAGCGCTTCGACTAGATGACGATCAACTTTGCCCTGCACAGAAGAGTACAGGGCTTTTAGATCAGAGTCAATCGATTTTTTGTCCAACGGTTCTCCGAACAATGTCATCAGTAGTACCCCAAACTTTACCTGCTTTCATAATTTATTTCCATGTTAAAAAAGATTAAGCTTCGTATCCCACTGGATTAATTTTTTCCGGAGGTAAGGGCAATTCAAATTTCCAAAGAAGGATCTCTAATTCTTTTATTTCTTCAGCGTACTCTTGTAACTCATTTCGAAACTCATAAGAAAGAAGACTATCAAAATACTTCGATGCATTATCATTATGAATTTTTAATAACCATTTAATTTTAGAACGACGAGATACTATCGCATCAGTAATTGCATGATAATTTGCACTTTCATGTTCACTAATCGCCATATCAATCCATCTCTTTTCAAGTATTTAATTTTAAACTTTCAGCAACCAATTCATACATTCTATCGTTTCTTCCTCGATCATTTAAAAATTTTGGATAATGAGGACCGTTCTTGTCAATGAAATGAAAAAAGACTTGTACTTGCCAATCATCTTGTAATGGATCGCGCCAATGCCACAATTCTTCTCCTCTGTACGCGACCATATCACCGACAGAAATATTAAATGCCTTGTTGCCGTCTTTTGTTTGAAAGTATATTGGCCAATTTGAATTTGGATTTGAAACACCCAAAGTCAAAGTTGTAGATATCTCACAAGAAGGGCGGTCTTTGTGTTTTTCCAAATCAGAGCCCTTTTTATATATTCTAGAAAAAACGTATGTTGGTGCAAGATCAATGCCTAAAATGCTTGATAGTTCAGGAACCATTTTGTAGTGTACTCTAGCCAACGGCCACTCGGTATATGATGATGTAGAGCCTGGACATTGAGCACAATTTTTCATTGATTTTGAAGCCCACAATGCCTTTACATACTGATCACACTTATGTAAAGGCAGGGCATTTTTGATATAAGCATATCTATTTTTTTCAAAAAAATCTGCAATAGACATAGAACAGCCTTAAGTGAAGAACTTAAGACTATTTATATTTTAACCACCAAACCAATCAAGAATAAGTTTCAGCGCATGAACATGCTCTTCTATTGCTTTGACATCTTGCTCAAGATCAGTATGGAAGATCGCTGTACCTCCACCTTCTCGACGCCTTTCAAGATCGGCCTTCATGCTATCATAAGACCAGCGAAGTTCGCTGGTGATAATATGATCAACTTGATCCCAAGTAACTCTCAAACTGTAATCGCTTGTATCGCTCATAACTTATACCTTTTTACGAAGAGTCCATGTACCGTTTGAATTATCAATCCATTCTATCTCATCACCCTCTTTCCAGTCAAGCGCTTTCAGTTCTTCTTCGGGCAGAACTAGAAATTGCCCGTCAGAATCTTCTTGAACTTCTAGAGTGTAACTACGAGTTTCGCTGTCGTTCATTTGTCTCAAGCGTCGCTTTCATAAAGTCAACATTTGCACCAGCTTTCTCGCCAAGACGCATCAGAGCATTCATGTCTTTCGGAAAGCAGTGACCCCCAAAACCAAACGCGCCATCAGGACCAGGCACTTGCGTATGTGAACGCCCCACACGAGGATCAAGACACAGCCCGTCGATCACAATATCGAAGTCTTTGCCACCGCACTTAGAGTAAATCTCAAATGCTTGGTTAAAGAAAGTCACCTTAGTCGCAAGGAAGCAGTTCATGAAATACTTTGCAAACGCAGCCTGCTCTGCAGTCATGAAGCGCACATCTTTTAGATTAGGCAGCACAGGTACGAAAACTTCGTGCCACCAGCGCATAGAACCGCCACCATACACTGCAAACTCAGAGTGAATAAACTCCTGAGTCGGATCAGCACCAGTCGTACCACGCAGATACTCAGGGCTGAAGGTGATATCAAGATGATTGTAGTGGCGGAAGAACAGCGGATTAGTCGTAGACTTCACCAGATACTTCACATTGCCATACTTACGAAAAACATCAGAAATGTTTTGAGTATAACAAGAGCCGTCTTCGTCCATGGGAGTAGCAACACAGACCACAACAGCATCGACAGTCTCGACGCGATCATCGGGAAACGCATGCCCTTTGTAGGGATCGTCAAGAAACACTTCTACATCGGGATGATTCTTAAGCGCTGTAGATACAGCAGTACCAACAGGACCAAGACCCGCAACTACAATCGTAGTCATTAGTTATTCTCCACGAAATCGCGCAGAAATTGCGCAATCTTATCATCAACAAAAACAGAAACAGCCATCAGCTTCTGCACAAGATAAAAGAACACTTCCCAGACCACCAAGGGTGCTAGTACAAGAGCGACTTTCAAACTACGCTTGTAGTTTGCGCTCTTCGCAGAATCAATTGCCTTGTTCCAAAGTTTTGAAATAAACATATCACTTGTCCAAACAGATTGAGGGTAACATATCGGCATCGACAATACCGCCGATGCCTTGTATGTAGGCGGTCAGTTCTAGAGGAAATTCTAGAGCCTGCTCGCACTCATCAGGTGGAACACTTGTACAGCCCGCAAGTATAGCAAGACTAGAAGTAAGTTTCAAGAGCCTCAAGAAGATCATGATAGTGTGCCATCTCACTTAGTTCTTTTTCAATCGTTTCCATGATATCGGGATGCTCTGCAACACCAACGGTGTTATTCAGAAACACTTCGATATTCATGCGATGCTTGTGAATGTGTGCTTCGAAGTGTGCCTTTGCAACCTGAAGCATTTCGTCTCTAAACTCTTTCATTCGTCTTGTACCTCCGGGTAGCCAACATACCAACGCTCAACCGTATCAAGACGGAACGAACGCCAACCTTTGACATCTACTGCCCACACTGCGAAGTGTGAACCTTCTTCGTTTAGATCGTTCGGTAAAATTTCAGGAACATTACCTTCACTTAAGACATTATTAAGAGTGCAAGGCATACGGCGAAACTCACCAGTCTTGACCTTACGAAACTCGACAGTCACAACGCCAGCGCGAGCAGCAGCGAGAAAGCCCTTCATACTCATTATAAATCATCCTCTTTCACAAAAATACCGTCGACCATTCGACCTTTCCGATCTTTGATATCATTATATGCTACTTCAAGACACTCTGTCAAGCTTAGATTGTGCCTCTCAACAATATTAATTAGGACCACGATAATGTCCCCAATGTCGTCACGGATGTCACGATTCTTGCAAACATTATCGCTCAACTCACCAACTTCTTGGATCAACTTGCAGACCTGATCTTTGTCAGTAGCACCATCGATCAAGTTGCGATCATGATGCCACTGCTTGATACGCTCGACCCAGGTCAGCATAAACTCATGCTCAACAGCCATTATTCAATACCTAAGTAAGCCATGATTTTTTCGGGAGTCGTCTCGCCGTAGGGATCATCGGCGCAATCATTTTTACGCCCAGGCTCGACAAAGTACTTTTCGACGATGCCGTTGTCTACGACCATTGCATAGCGCCAAGAGCGCTTACCAAAGCCGAGATTGTCTTTATTGACAAGCATGCCCATGTCGTCAGTGAAGTAACCCGAACCATCAGGAATCACTTTAACATGCTTAAGATTCTGAGCCTTCGCCCATGCGTTCATCACAAACGAGTCATTAACAGAAATGCAGTAAATCTCGTCAATGCCTGCGTCATAGAACTTCTGTGCGTTCTCTTCAAAGCCAGGCAGCTGCATAGTAGAGCAGGTAGGCGTAAACGCACCAGGCAGCGAGAAGACAACCACGCGCTTGCCACTGAACAGATCGTCAGTGGTCACATCTTGCCAGCGATAAGGATTATCGCCACCGACAGACTCGTCGCGAACGCGAGTCTTAAAAGTTACAAACGGAACAGGTTCATGCGTACTCATTTTACTCTCCTTGATTAATTAATTGTATTATTTTGTTCCAGGTTGAAACATCTTTTATAACGTGAGAAATTGTGATTCTCCAACAATCTGTTGAAGCGCAATGATACAGCGGTTTTTTGTCTTCATAACTACCAAAATAACCTGCTTTAAAAGACCACCCTTTTTTATCATGAATAGTTACTTTTTGCTCTGCGCTTCCGTGATAATATTTAAAACATCCTTCTCCAGTTTCGCTGTATGTAAAAATAATATTATAACCAGGGGCATTAGCATTATTATGCCAGTCGATATAACCTTTTGGAGGATAAATTGCCCATAAAGCAGACCTAGCACTATTAAGAAAAACACTCATTTTGTTCGTCAGATTTGAGAAATCTTTTTTATATTCTGAATTATTGTCTTTGAAAGTTTTTGCTTGATACCCATAAAATAAATTTGGTAATCCAACATGATCTTTGTTTAGAGAGATTATTTTTTTAAGATAATCATCAGACGTACAAAGATCATTGTATTTTTCATAGCCTTCAAGTTTTAATATTTCAGCTATGTCATATTTTTCAAGAAAAGTGTAACGAATTTCCTCTAATATGTCAAGAATCTTTTTATTGTTAATTGCGTAAAGTTGCATTGTTTTGTTTCCTAGTAAAATACGAAAACACAATGTATTTTCTTACACATGCTACAACAAAAAACACAGAGGTAAAGACGATTGTCATCACCTCTGCGCTCAGTTCGAATGGTAGAAAGATTTTCAACAGAACATAGTTTAACACAAGATTGATCGGTGTTGCAACTATGGTGTCGCTGACAGCAGTCTTTGCTATCTTCGCATTAAAAGCCATTAGCTGTGCAACCTGTCATGCTCATATAGCATGAGAAACCCATAGTGAATGATCTTCAGAATGTCTTTGCGATGCTCGCTAGGCTCGCCTTTCTTGCCGTAGCGACCGTTGTACTTATCGACATTGCCAGAGAAGAATCCCAAACCATGCCCACGGTCAACAATGACTTCAGCAGACTGCAGCCCGCCTTGCCCATAATGACCACTATAGGTAGAGTCGATATATTCTTTAAACTCTTTCAACAACTCGTCTTCACGAAACTTATACTTAACTGTCAATTAATTTTCCTCTCATTACCATTTTTGTCTATAATAATCAACTCGCCATTATCATTGATGATCATCTTCTTAGCATCGAAGACATTCAGCAGCGTAATCCAGACATCGATAAGCCCGTCACGATAGCCAAAGTGTCTACCGACCTTGTATGCTACGAAGAGCAGAGCGGTCGATAGAATTGTATGCGTAGTTGCATCCATGTCAATTCCTAGAAGATTTTAATGCCTTTCAGCTTTTCGCCAGAAGTCGATTTATCAAAGACTGGCACATCGTCATCAACAAGGTCTTGCTGCGACTCATCTACATCATACAGCTTCATCTTCGACCTGTCAACCCCTATGACGAATCTTTTATCAACATTAGGATCGTTATAGCGATTCTTTAGCTGCTTGACCATAATCTGACCAAGGCTGCTCAGTTCATCGTTTGACACCAGAGCAAACATCAGATCAGCGGTTGCAGGAAGGCCGAAAGACTCCGAAGTGTCTTCAAGCCCAGGATCAGAATTGCCATACCCCGACCGAGTAGTCTGTGTCGCTGACACAATCGGAACATCAAACTCTACAGCCAAACCGCGAAGCTCTTCAGCAATCGCTTTGATATAGGTGTAAGAGTTGATGGCACCACCCATGGATTTCATTCGCGAGGATGCACAGATATTCAGATAATCAATGAATATCAATTCAGGAACAAACTTCTTCTTTAACTTCAGTTCCATTAGCAACGCCCGAAAATGACCAGAGTGTGCTTGCCCGGTCGGGTACTCCTTGATGATCAGCTTACCATTTGTGCTTTCTGCAATCTTACGCACACGGTTCGAAAACATATCTTTCGACATATTCTCTAACTGATCGATTGGCACATTCAGCAGATTTGCGTCAATGCGTTCAGCAATGCGCTCCTCTGCCATCTCCATCGTAATGTACAGAACATTACGACCCTGCGATAGGGCACTAGCCGCAACGTGGCACATGAACAGCGACTTACCGACGCCTGTACCAGCGAGCGCAATATTAAGGGTCTTATTTGGTAGCCCGCCTTTTGTGATCCGATTGAAGTAATCAAGATCAAAGGGTATGCGCTCTTCTTGTGCATGATAGAAAGCGTATCGCTCATCAACATTTTCAAGGTAGTCGTGCCCGATGTTGGTATCAAACGATACGGCTAGTGCATTCTGCAGTATGTCAGGCAGCGCATTCTTTGTAAGCTTCTCGTGCTTGCCGTCAATGATGGAGATAGACTCCATGATTGCACGATAGACTGCGCGGTCCTGACACCACTTTTCTGTAGTATCAAGCAGCCATTGATCATTCTCTTCTTTTCTTTCGAAAATATTAGGGAGAATATCCATAGCATGAGTGTACATCTGATCACTGATTCGATCAGACTGATCAATCTCAATTTTAAATGCTTCAAGCGTAGGCAGTTTATTGTACTTCTGAACAAACTTAGTTACTTCGGTAAAGATATGTTGGTAGACACCCTCAAAATATTCTTTCTTAAGAAACGGAACGACCTTACGCATGTAAGGCTCGTTCGTTAATAGATTACGCAGAATGATTTGTTCTAGATCAATCTTCACTTTTTTCCTCGGGATCGCCTAATACGAGAGAGCCAGATGCTGCTGCTTCTTCTAGCACACTTGCAAGAATATCAGCAGCACGGTTTTGCAGTTCAACAGATTCGGTAGTTAATTCACCGTCAGGAGTTGATACTATCACAAAATTGAATGTCAAGCAATCGCTTTCTCCATCAAATGCAATGTTACCAAATCGAATTACAGTCTCTGCAAAATTGCCCTCAAGAATACGCACATCCCAAGCTTGATCATTTTCTACAGCGCTAGCCGGAACCAGCGCGTAGTCTTGCCCTTCGATCATTCTATCCATTATTCTTCCATTTCAAGTTCAAGTTCAATGCCGGTACTGCCTGCACCAATCTTGTATTGCTTCTCAACAAACTCTTGAAACCTAGCATCAGACAGAATGTCTGCCCAGAAGTCTTCGCTCAGAGTGTCTTTTTCTCTGATTTTGTTTCCAATGACTTCGCCAGTGCTAGTGTCAACACGCTGATACCAACCATTGGAAGGCTTAGTAACAAAACCAGAAGCAAGGCCAATGTCAAGTAAACCGCTAAAACGCTCAATGCCACCGTCCCAAGAAACACTAATAGGGATCTTAGACTTCTCTTTAACAAATCTAGACTTCTCAACATTGATGATGAAATCATAACCAGTTACCTCAGTGCCAGTCTTGTTCTGACGACGACCAAGAATCCAGATATTATCAGCAGAATAGTAGATACCAGTACCACCACCGACGATATCTTTCGGAAACAGACCAATCTCTTTGTAAGTGTGATTGATTGCAAGCAGAGGAATGTTCTTCATGGTCAGATATGGAGTCGCCATACGGAACAAGCCCTTGAGTGCTTTTGCTCGTGACATATCAGCCACAGACTTTTCGTCTAGCGCGTCTTCAAGCTCTTTCTTTGACGCAAGATTGCCGATAGAGTCAATGACAATAATTACCTTGTCTTCTTTGTCTAGCTGCTCTAGCTGACCAATCAGATCAAACTTTAATTCTTCGACATTGGTGATAGGTGTGTGCAGCACACGAGACACATCAATACCAAATGTTTCGAAGTATGCTTGAGGCGAACCAAACTCAGAATCATAGAACAACATTACAGCTTCTGGATCAGACTTCAGAAACTCTGCTGCCATCTTGAGCGCAAACGAAGTCTTGAAGTGCTTCGAAGGACCAGCTAGCACTGTCAGACCAGATGCTAGCCCTCCTTTCAAACTACCAGACAGCGCGACATTCAGCAGGGGAACGTCCATTCTGGTAATCTCGCGCTCTTGGAAAAACTCAGAATCAGAAAGCACAGCAGTAAACTTGACTTTCGAATTCTTTTTGAGTTTATTCATAACAGACATATTATACTAGTCCTTCAGGTTTTTGAAGTTAACACACTCGTCAAGAACAGGCANTTTATCGGTCATACCGANAAGTAGTCGGGCATCATCATTAAGATATTCGCCCGAGTAAGCTCTCGCTTGCTTATAGGTCACACCTTCTTCAGCCTGCGCACGAATAAATGTAGGCACCATTGTAGTACGATCAGTCAATTCAGAAGACTTTTCCATCATGCGACGAACGTTGATGGGATTAGCATTCTTAACATCAAGAATCGTATCATATAGTTGATTAAAGTAGGTTTGTTTTACAGCTTTAAAACCAGCGATACCAAGCTTCGCATACGCAACTTCGAAAACAGTACCCGCCACAACTTCTTGTGCAGATAGCTGACTTGTATCACGAATGATCTTCAAAAATGCAGGAATTGTTTTTTCTGCACCACCAATCAGAGCGTAATCAGCAGACAGAACACTTCCCAGATTGTTGGGATCAGCAACTTCGGGCATGTAGATCACTTTAGCATCAAATGCTTGAGGACCCATAGAAAGAATCATGCGCTCAATTGTTTCGATATTCATCGTCGAACGAATGCAGACAGCACACTCAATTTGACGAATAAGCTTGTTGACGGTATCAAGAAGCTCAGCGTCATCAAGAGTATCGTTTTTCAGAAGAGGCACGTCAGCGCAGATAATTGCAATCTGAGGCTTCCATGCGATCAGTTCATCAACGTCTTGAAAACCGGAAACCATTTTGCGTTCGGTCGTCTTGGTATTAAAAGCCACATCAGCGGCACGACCTAGTGCATTATCACCAATAATTCCGACACGAAACTTAGCAACTGCGCCGGGAGGTGGTGCTGCAGATTGTTTTTCAGAGTCAGCATCGTCAGGTTGAATTACCTTTGCATTCTCTAATTCAATCACTTTTTCTTTTTCACTCATCATTTTCTCCTAAATGTTACGATAAGCATATTCAACTGCACGGTCCGCTTCTTTCTCTAACGGACGATTAGTATACCAATTTCCATTGTCAATGTCAAATTTTCTGCAAAGTTCCGCAATTTGATTTGCTGTGATTGGATATCCACATTTTATTGCATTGCCCGCAGTTGCAACCATAATCTGATACATCTTATGATACCATCCAGTTTCACTAATAGTCTTGTACTGAACGGCCAACATTCTTGGCCAGAAAGGGCAGTTTGTATAATCTGTCCAAGAAACGTTAGTCTTATCTAGCGATTCCTTACGATGCTGAATCACTGCTGCTTGTAGTTCGGGCGGCAGACGATCAAGAAAGTTCTTGCCTTCTTTTTCTTTGTAAGGATGCTTTGCTTTTAGATAGTCAGGATCAACAGGCTCGCCAGTGTTAGAAAAGATAAAATTGTGAGCGTCAATGTACGCCGCAGGCACATAATACATTCGTGATAAATCTTTAGTTTGTTGATCTCCGATTTCTCCAAGTTCTGTATTGAGGGCATGCCAGAAGTGTCGTATCTCTTCTCTCTCAACTCGGCGTGTAAGTTCGAAGACGATTCGAAACTTCGGTAGGTCGACTGTACTGCTTGCTGTAGAATAACAAACATAATTATAATTGTGAAACTTAGAAACAAGTAGCTCATCTAGAGGATATCCTCCCGTGTCGAAATCATCTACATCGACAGCAGCCCACTTGCCCCAATATTCAACATTATCATTTGAACGGGTTGTGCCAGTAGTATATATCGCTGGGCTGATTAGAGAAGCAGTCTTTTTTGTTTCAGGAATTTTCGACAGCGAATAAAGCAAGTCTTTGAAATCAGACCATGACTTCAGGGAGACTTGCTTGTGAGTTTTGTTGTCGAATCGATTCTTGAAAATCGTCAGTTCAGTTTTCATAATGAAGATATTATAGCATATTTTTTTGAGGATTTCTAACCTGGGCTAAAAGAATTTCACCATTATTTTTCTTGCCTTTAAACGTTTGTTCATAATAAAAAGGTTTAACTGGAACAATTTCTGAAAAACTTTTGACCGCTCTTTGAACAGTTTTAAGTTCGTGGTTATCAATCAGCATAAACCTGATTCCCAAATCAATACATGTTTGTATATCAAGCGTAGCATTAGCTTCTGAATGATTTCCATCAACTAATGCAAAATCAAATTTAACTTTCTGCTGATCATTATACTCTATAAGACAATCTTTTAGATGTTTTGTTCTTCCCGGAAGCCAATCCCATCTATTACCATATATTTCTTTTAACGTAATTGCCATTCTGTGTCGATCAGATTGATCAACGCGATCACCTGCTTTTCTACCCGAAAGATCGTTATAAGGAGAAATAGAAAGAACGTGTGCGTTTTTAAATATTTCTAATTGATATGTCGTAGAATGTCCCATGTGATAGCCGATTTCTAAAACATGCTTAGGGTTAATTCTTTCTTGGCACCAATTAAATGCAGAATATATTTCTTCTGTGGCAGGCATATATCCCCACCCAATATCAGGAAAAGAAAGATGATCTAGTTTCATCCAAAAAAGTCCTCAAGTGATGCTCTAGGTTCTGCTGACCAGCCAACAGCAGCAAGAATTGGTTCTAATGGATCAAGAAATGTCTTAACGAACATATTATCATAATCTACAGCATTGTGCAAGCCAAGCTCTTTTGGCAACTGACCAGGAAATGCGATAACATTTTCTTTGATCCGATTTGGCTGCTTGAGATAGAGAAACTTAATCTTTTCGCCATCTTGAATCGATTCATACTTATCTTGCAGTGCTTCTTGTTTTACATAATGATTATATAGCAGAGAACCACGAACATGGATCGGAGTGCCTTTGCTGTAGATCGTGTGTCGATCTTTCCACTTCGTAATCTCAGAGACACCCCGAGGAAACGCAATGTCTTCGGGTGTGAGAGTCTTAAACTCACTCTTGAAGTTTGCAATAAACTTCTGAGTATCTGCTTCGGTGCCTTCGATGATAACCTGGAACACCTCTTTGAACTTATCACGAACAACTTGAGGCGTACTCGACTTGATCGCCTCAATGCCCATCATCTTCAGCTTAGGCGTAGCATAGCGAACGCCTTCGTTATCGTGGACGTTTAGAATGTAGCGCTTCTTCGCCATCCAGATACCACGATCAGCGATTGCTTCTCGCTTCATCACCATGCGATTCTCGTATGCGTTGGTGTCTTTCGCTAGCTTTGCATATGCGTCGGCAATCTTTTGCTCAAAGTGTTCTGCGACTTTACTCAGAAAGTTAACAGGATTAGCTGGCTTGTGCAGAGTAACTAGCGGTGCGAAGTTAATGTATACCGAATCGGTATCGATTGCAATCACATAGTCGTCTTTGGTGCCAAGAATCTCCTGCATTTCATCGTTCACTGCTTTCTCTGCAGCCTTGATCGCCCGCTGCCCGTTTGTGGTCACACCCTCAGCAATCTTCTGATCGAAGTAGCGGAAGTATTTGTTCGCTAGCGCACCGTAGAGGCTGTTCATAAGAATCTTAATTGCCATCTGCTGATTATCAAGCGTAGCAATTTCATTCTCTAGTTTCTTTGTAGGTGCATTCTCGTACTGCTGCTTGGCATCAAGCATGCTTCGCTTGATGCTTACACGGTCGTCGTAGAACTTACGAATGACATTTGGAATAATGCCTTCGAAATCTTTTCGGAACATAGCACCATTCGCGCACTTGGTCGTGTCTGCATTCTCTTCATAGCACATCGTCTCGGGCGACATGTTATATTGCACGATGATGTTTGGGTACAGAGAGTTTAAGTCAAACGAAAGCACCCAGTCATGTGCACCGACCATAGGGTCTTTCACATAGCCGCCGACAATCTTACCAGCATCGTGATCAATCGGTGGCTTACCAGGGATCACGATATTCTTTTGGATCAACTGGTTGTAGATAATAGAATCCCAGATTGCGGTCGTGCCAAACGTTTCTTGATAATTGGTCTTCGCTTGATACGCCATGGTCATTGCTAGAGAAATCAGACCCATCTTCTCTTCGAAACGATCTACTAACTCAACGTCTTTGATGTTATAGTCAATAAACTTTTGAAAATCATGCTTGTACAGAGAATGAAGCGAACCGTATTCATCATATGATAGCTTGCGCTCACCCAGCACAACATGTGCAATGTGGTCAAGTTTATATGATTCTTGCTCGCCCCAGGTCTGCTTACCAAACTTTTTGAAAAGATCCAGATAGTCTAATTGCGAAATGCCTTCAAGATCATAGGCAATTTCAGTGCCGTTGATCATACGAATCTCGCGCTCGCGCACGAGCCCCCACGGCGAGAACTTCTTGATCGCTTCAAAGCCTAGTACTTGCTGAGCCCGATTGACCAGATATGGAATATCGAACATCTTGCTATTCCAGCCAGTCAGCACATCGGGATAGTTCTTTGCCCACCAGAACATGAAAGACTGCAGCAGATTCTCTTCGTCTGAGCAGTGATAGTATTGAATGTGGTGATCGTTCAGAGTCGGATCGTACTCACCCATGCCCCATACATGATAGAGCATCGACTGGTTCGACTTGACGGCAATTGAGATTACGGGATGCTTTGCTTCGTTTGGCTTTGGAAAGCCAGCGTCAGAAGCGACCTCGATGTCAATCGTACAGACATTAATCTGATCACGATTGAATTTGATATCACGAGGAAAGGCTTCACCAATAAACTGAGTCACATAGTTCGTCTGCCCATGAACAGAGAAGTTAGGCACACCTTCGTACTGTTTCATGAAGTCAGCAGCGTCCGACATGCTGTCAAACTTCATGGGCTCGACAGCTTTGCCAAAGAGTGTGTGATATTTGCCTGTAGCTTTCGGGCTCTCTACGAAGAGAGTAGGAGCATAAGGAATTTTACGCGCGACTGCTACGCCATCTTCGTAGCCGCGATAGAGGATTTTGTTACCATATCGAAGAACATTAGTATAGAATTTCATTCGTTATCAAGTTTTATCCATTCAACGTCAGGGTGTGCTTCCCTGACATATATTTTATTTGGGCGTTTTCTGTCGCGTACAGTGCCGCCATATTTCTCATCCAAAATTTGAGTGATAGGAGAGTCAATGACAATGCTGGGTCTATTATACGCTATACTTACGTTAATGTCTACACCTGTTTTGTTGCGCCATTCTGGATTTTTAAATCGATTCATGGGCCAATAGGTGTCTCGATGATTGTGTTTTTTTGTTCTGCAGTATGCGTCTGTGACACGATGCAAAAGCGACATAGGGCCAATGTCCCATCCTTTTTGCACTTGCTCACAATACATCTTTGCAATTGCAGGTACGGTAGTCCAAAATTCGTTTGCCATACCTAGTTGAAAAGTAGAATCTTTTGTGAGCCACTTGGACATAATCATGCGAAAAACGTCTTCGTGTTGTGGGCGAAGATACGCATCATGTTCAAGAACCCAGAATCTTTCGCCTTCTGAAATTCTTTTTGCCATGCGATAATTAGAGTGTAGTGATGCTAACTCTTGCGGCGATCTTTTCGTCAATGCATTAGGTATGTCTTTTAGTTCAGGAAGAAGAGTGGTGGGCAAAACACATTGCACCACTTCAATCTCAAATATGTCTGAGACTCTTTCAAAAGATTTTAATGCAACTTCGTGATATCTTAAAGCCAAAGCATTATTGAGATCAATTTGCATTATGGCTTTAATCATAACAAAATTTCTTTAAACGATTGCTAGAAGCACAATAACGGAAACAGTAGCAACTGTGACCCAGCCAGCTTGAACATGTGTCAAACCCATAAAGAAATCTTTTACCTTGTCGCCTATAAATTTGATCATTTCTGCAAACCCCTTTACAAGATTTCTGTTCATACACGTTACCTCTAAATGCGGGCTTAGGGTGCCCGCGAACCCTTTTATTTATTACTGAATCGAAACCACTTTTGGCTTTTTCTCTTCAGGAAGTTCAAGCTTCAGAAGAATGTACAGAATACCATCAGTGTAAGAAGCACTGACGACATTCATATGCTCTGCAATCTTGAACGCTTTCTGAAACTTCTTAGACGAAATACCCTTGTGAATGAATGTCAAAGGCTCGTCATCACGAGCGCCGTGTTGTTCACCACTGACCACTAGATCAGTATTGTGATGTTCAACTTTTAGCTCGTCTTTCGCAAAGCCAGCAGCAGCGATTTCTAATTGATAAGTTTCATCGTCGTACTTGACGATATTATGAGGGGGATAGTTCTGTTGATTCGAAGGTTTCGTCAACAGCTCCATGTCGCGGAACAGATTATCGAAACCAACAAAACGAGGCAGTGCAGCGCCAAAAGGCACGATTTCATGAGTAGTCATGAGTGTATCTCCTTAAATTAAGCAAGATTGAAGTGCGACCGGACCATCCGCATCGCACATCTATTTATACACTATATGACCTACAATATCAAGACTTATTACCGATATTATATTTGGGGCAAAGTTCCCACTGATCTTTTTCTTTGTGAGAAATGATCTTGACTTGACGCAATGGCGCACATTCTGCCACTTTTGTTTTATCGATGATTTTTATCAAGCCCCAGTCTGCAAGCAAAGTAGCAATCGTATTTCTTCTTAATACATCAGCTTCTTCAAGATTAGATTTTTTACCATCAAGGAGAAATAGCTCTTTAAAATGAACGATAAAATATCGACCTTGTTTGTGTAAAATATGACAGGACTGAAAAAGTTTATTTTCTCTGCGCGAAGCGACGCCCATTCGTGTTAGCGTTTCACGCACTTTTAGGAAATCGTCTGGCTCGTTCAAGACGATCTCCAACATATCTGTAGACTTCCAAACTTTATTTTCTTCCACCTTTATAGATCCTTCTTTTTAATTCTTCTATTTGATCTGGTGAAAGGAGGGACAAAGCAGAACGTGCTTTTTCGTTGCTGTATCCATAATACTCCTTTACCGCGGTCACATCATCGAAAACTTCTGGCTTTTCCCATTTAGAGAAGCGCTTTCGCTTTCTTACTATATTTAGTAAAAAATGGAATTGCAGTTTTTTATCAAGATGATGATACTGATTGATTGCATTGGCTGCAGCCACGGTGTCAGGAAAATAAGATAGAGAACGATTGGTCAAAAAAGTGTTGTATGCTTTTTCGTCAAGATCGTCTTTCATGATGTCTTTTTTGTCGTAATTGATCGCGTTTACATAATCAAATGGATTCATTATTATAGATGTCCCTCAAAGTTAAAACATCACCACCTTCAAATCTTTTCGGTGGATTTTTTGAGTTTATACTGCTATTCATAAAGCAAATATTAAACGTAATTCTATCATCAACTGTAGAGTAATAGTCATGATATTTGTAATCGTCTACCAAGAATGATACTAAACGATTTGGCTTCCAGTCAACATATACAACATCATTCATGTTTTTATCTGAAAAAAGTCTGGTGCCATCACCGTCAGGAGAGACATAAAGAACATTGCTCATGAACTTTGTTTGTGCATCAACATGCACCCTGTAATAATAATCGCGCCCACAGTTTGCATATTCAAGATGCAAAGACTTGTACTTATTCTTTATATCGAATCTTTTTTCTAGTCTTTTTGCAGACCGTTTTAAAATTTTTCGAACTTCAATAGCTTCGTCATCGAATTTATAAGTTTGATCATAGAATTTAAACCAATCTAATCTGCAATTCAACTTATCGATTGTGTCCCTAGGTTTTGGCCAATTTTTTGTGAGCATCTGAAGATATTCAAATTCGTGCTTGGGCAAAAAATCGTCTATTACCCAATGAGGCCAGGGAGTTGTTTTTTCAACGATATACATTTGCGGGAATTCCCCAACCATTTTCGTAGTCGATTTTGTAAAGTTTACGGACTCTTGCATAATCCATTGATGTCATATGCCTTGTTATTTTTTCTTCTTCTGATATTTTCACAAAATCAAAATGTGTACCCATGCGCTTCTTAAAATTGTATTCTTCCGACTTTACTTTTGCCAAATCTTCATCAGAAGAATTATTTGACATCAGCAAGTGGATTGGGTATTTGTCAAGCTGTAAATCTCGCAAGCTAACAAAATTCGTCACATGCGTCAAACAAGCGCCCATTTCTGAAATATCATAAACATAATCATATTGAGAAGGATGACCCATATAATATGTCTGAGTCCAAAAATGAGCATTTACAATTTCATTTGATTCTAGTTTGTCTAAGACTTCTTTTACTGATGAATAGCCTTTATACGATTTGTCAAAACCATCGACATTGATATCAGGATCAACTTTTGCAATTTTTGATTGGGCCTGTAACATTTCAACTGCGGACTTAAATCTATCTAGAGGATCTCTTCTTATTGCAAAACGAATTGAATTTTTGCGAAAAGGCATATCAAATTGATCAGCGTAAAACCAGATCAATCTTTGTCTCCAATTCAGCGGCTCGTGCGTGCTTGTTTTTACATAATTTTCATAATTATACAATTCTTTAGGGCTCAAAGTTTTTAAATAAAGTTCTTTGATCGAAGTTGATCCATTTTTTGGGCAAGTTCTAAAATCTATAAACTCTTTTCTATATCCATTAAAATAGAAAATATTGTCGCGATACATTTGTCATGTAAACTCCACATTTGCCATTATTTCAGTCATACACGCAACCACGTTTAGTTCGTGATCAGCAACAAATGCGTTTTTGTACTGATAATCTGCAAGGATTAATATTAACTGTGGTATGGACGAAGGTGAAACACAATCGTACATACTATCGTATATATGTCGAAAAATTGCAGAAACATCGACATCAACATTCTGCGCAACCCAACTACGCATCTTTTTAAAGTCTTTGTCTTTCAGAGCCTTGAAAAGAACACTATAGTTGCCCGAAACGTCATTATTGAGAACTGTAGTTTCTAGTTGCCCGCCAATAGAGTAGCGCTGACACTCATTGATCACACGGCGCCAGTCAGGCGCATGCTTCATGATCAATTGAGCGATCAGGTCTTTATTAAAGGATACGCCTTCACTTTCAAGAATATGAATGAGACGGACAAAGAAATCTGCGCAGAGAGCCTGCATCTCTTTCTTGGTCGTATTAAACTCGTACACACCACAGCGAGAGTGTAGAGGTTCAATGATACGATTCTTGAAGTTACAGGTCAGAATGAACCGACAGTTGTTCGAAAACTCTTCGATGAAGCCACGAAGAGCAGGCTGAGTCGATTGTGGATTCAAGTAATCTGCTTCATCTAGAATGACAACCTTCAGATCACCACTGAGAGAAACAGTAGAAGCGAAGCGCTTGATCTTGCCTCGCAAAGTATCAATGTTGCCCTCTTCAGAGCCATTGATCACAATGTAATCGTATCCCAATTCGTCACACAGAGCGCGCGCGACTGTAGTCTTGCCAAGACCTGCAGTGCCAGTGAAAAGCATGTTAGGCAATTCACCAGACTGCACGATCTTGGTAAAGACTTCTTTGAGAGGCTTCGGTAGAATAGCATCTTCTACCTTGCGCGGGCGATACTTCTCGACCCACAGAAAATCGTTTGACATAATTTACTCCACATAATAAAGTTACCAGTTGTGAATGATATTGGACATAATAAAGAAACATGTCACAAAGTTCACAGTCACAAATACTGATCGAATAATCGCAACTACATCATCATAGTCGGCAGTTTTTTCGTCGCTATAACTGCCAATAGCATATTTCCATACAGTCCATATGCGTTTCATTGGAGTAGATTATATCACACTTACGACTCAGATTCAGCTTCGGATTGTGCTTGTTCAACCAATTGGATTAATTGAATGCATTGATCACGCAGTTGCCCAATCGTAGAAAGTTCTTCGCCGCGGAAACCACCACGAGAAGTTACAGTGTCAATTACAGCGACCGTGCTTCGCGTAACACGATTTGTCAGATCGACCATTTCATTATTTGCCATTACTATTCTCCGTATTTACTGTTTTTTTCAAGTGCAACCCAGTATTTAATTCCTGCAGTTTCATTGGTGAACTGAGAAATCAGCTTCGACGAAATATCAACTTGATAATCGCCTTCTACCATCTTCAAGTTTGAAATATTGAAAACAAAGTTGAAGTTTGGATCTTTAAACGTGCCTTGAACCAGAGTCGAATATGCATTCGAAGTAGGATCATTATGATCAATGACACGCAGTTCTAATGCACCGTCCACTACAGACAGAGACATTTCAGTATGACCAAGAACAGAAGCGGCTCGCTTGACGCGCGAAAGTGTATCACGATCAAGAGTAAAAGTCACTTCAGCTTCGGGCATTACAATGTCTTTGTTAGGAACAGTAAGCATACTTATATCAGAATAAAAGTACTTAACATTAGTACGCAAAGACGAATCGCTAATCGTCACAAAGTTGTCGTCCGAGAAAGACAGCGTAGGGCTATCGATCAAAGACAGAACACTAAGAAATTCGTTCAGATCATAGACACCGACAGTCTTTGGAAACTCAACATCAAGGGTCGCAGTAGCAAGGACATTCTTTGCTTCCGAGATGGTCTTGATAGTGTTGCCTTTGGTAAGTACAATGTTGGGATTGATCGTCGCAAAGTTCTTGAGAACGGTCGACGCTTTTTCAGATAGTTCCATAATAATGTACCCTTCAAGTTACATAAAGTGTAGATAAGGTATCACGAAGTACCCATTAAGTCAAGCAATTTTGCTAAAGTTTTTGTGTTTCACAAATTCTATCTTATCATCAAATTTACCGTCAAGCAAGTCTCCTTTGTGAGAAATTATAAAGACGCGGGTCTCATCATCAAGTGTTTCGAGAATTTTCGTTAGATTGTCCACGCCATCAGCGTCTAGACTACTATCAAAGGTTTCGTCAAGAATCAGCAGATTGGTTGCAATGCTATTCTTCATCTTCGCTACCATGCGCCATGTAAACAGTAGCGCAAGGTCAATCCGCTGTTTCTCACCTTCGCTGAACGAATCGTATGAAAACTCATCACGATAGCGCGAGCGAATAGACTCTTTGAAAGTATCGTCCAGATGAAACGACACATAGAAGTCTAGCACTTGTAGATACTTGTTTACAAGATTATTGATCACAGGTAGATACTGCTTGATGATCTTGGTCTTGATACCCGTATCTTTCAGCAACTCAGAGCAAATCATGTGATAAGAAAACTGCTCGTTTTGCTCATGCTTTGCTTCGAAAAGATTGTTCTTTTCTTCTTGCAATTGCTCTAACTGGCGTTGCGCTTCTTCAAGATCAGTACCAGTATTGTCCATTTCTTCGATTTCTTTCTGCAGTTTTGCCACGCTGCTCTGCAGTCTAGAAATGACCTGATTCTTTACCAGTGTCTGATTATGCCAATCAGATACTTGTTGGATCTCAGATAACGCTTCGGTTTCTGAATTTTCCAGAGCGCGTTTCGCATCACTCGCTTTGGCGATGGCTTCGTTAAGTTCCTTTGCTTTCTCGGTACCCAGATCAGTCTTCTGTCTACGAAGCGAATCCTCGATATGCTGCCCGCAGGTAGGACAATCCGTATTTTCCGCAAAAAACTTGACCTCTTTCGCAATAGACTTTGCTTTTGTTTTAAATGCCGTTTCATACTCTTTAATTTTTTCGATTTGTTTTCGGGCGGAGTTGAGTGCAGCCTCGGCACTTGGTAGAAGGAGGTGTACTTGTTGTTCCAAGATTTCAACTTCAGCACTGAGCGCCGCGCACTCCTCTTGAGCCTTGGCAATTTCGGATCTCTTTTCTTCTCGCTGCGCCGTATTGATCGCCTGTATGTCACGGAGATACTTAGATTGAGAGAGGAGTCTTGTTTCGACAAGTTCGATAAAGTGTTCATTTTGTTTTAGATTCTCCTTGAGCACCGATGCTTTCTCTTTGAGAATCTGATTCATCTTAGAGAACACATTGATGTCTAGTAGGTCTTCGATCACCTCGCGACGGTGCTGTGCAGGCAGTTGCATAAACGGAATAAAACTGCTGCTACCCAATACAACAATCTGATGAAACGATTTGTGATTTAGTTTTAAAATGTTCTGCTCTAAAACCTTTTGATATTCTTTATTGTGGCTATCTTGATTAATCAGATTACCATCTTTCCAAATCTCAAACTTGTTGGGCTTCACACCACGCACAATCTTATACGAAGCGGGACCAATATCAAACTCTACTTCGACAAGCATTGCTTTGTTATTGATAGAGTTGATCAACTGGTTCTTATTGATATTACGGTGTGCTTTACCAAATAACGCGAACGATAGCGCGTCAAGCATGGTTGACTTGCCCGCACCATTCTGACCTATAATCAGCGTAGAGCGGGACTTGTTCAGCGCAATTTCTGTGAAGTTATCGCCCGTACTTAGAAAGTTACGGTACCGCAGATTTTTAAATACGATCATATTTTACACTTAAACTTTGCCATAGAACCAACGACCTCTATCTTATCATAGAAGCGTTCAATTGTAAAGTATCTTTTGCGGTCAATGTAGTCATGTACAAACAGTTCATGATCTTCTTTGAGATTGTTAATAATCATCTGAGCCACCCATTGTCTTCCTCGACCGTCAAGAAACACTTTATCAAACTTCTGTTCTTGAGTCAGTATCCAGGTTGAGTAAGATTTGACGCACTCAAAGGGCGTAGGAAATCCGTACACTGCCTCTGGATTGCGTCGCCAGACGGCTGGTGGGCGGCGTGGCGCGTCGAAAGGTACATGGATGTGTCTGACATTAGTAAAACCAGAACACATGTCTTTTACCTTGTTGTACCATTGCTCGTGATGATCAACAGTCCAAAGCTCACCGACTAGAGGTGCTAAATTTGGTGTAGAATGCCCGCTACCGTATTCGATTACCACATCGTCTTTGGTAAAGTTTGCTGTGAGAAATTGAAATTCTTCTTCAGTCATTTCCGGTTTTGGAAACTTAGAGTCATACCATGTCATACAATATCCATTGTCTGTGCTTCAATCATTAATTCGTGCATCATGTTTTTGATACGCGCTTTGTCTAACGGTGTTTCAACTGCATCGATATAACTAGCGAGAAGTTGTTCTGTAGATTCAACAGAAACTTTTTCATCTTCGACTGATGTACCCACAAACTCTTCGAAGTTCTCAGCAATCTTAAGCTCATGAATGCGCTTTGATTGAATGCGGTCTAGCCAATGATCAAACAGTTTAGGATTCGATTTGTTAACAACCACGACTTTCACAAACTTGTCAGTGATATCTGGTAGCTGCCCAGTGCGGTACTTATACTCTGCTTTCTCTACGGTATCATCATAGTAGAGTCGCTGGAACAATGTGATGGGATTGTGAACTGCAGTCAGTTCGCGAGTATTCGTATCAAGTACATGGAAGTATTTTGGTTCGTGCGCGTCTGACCAGAAAAACTCCATCTGCGAACCAAGATAGTGAATGTTGCCCATGTTCGACTTTGAATGGAAGTGACCAGTCAGCACCATGTCGAATCGCTTGAAGATATCAGAACTCATGCCATGCGTACATGGAATGCCTGCTTGCATTTCAAAGCCTTCTAGTTCTAGATGCGCGCCAACAATTGACGCTTTACACTTTGACAGAAACTCGTAAGTTTCTTTCTCATTCTCGTCATTGATCCAGGGAACGAGAGCCATAGGCATGCCGTCATAGTCTACGACAGTAGGTTTTTCGATGATTCGAACTTCTGCCATGTAGTGACCGAGCAGTTCTTTCAAAGCGTTTAGGTCATTGGTATTCTTATAGAACACATCATGGTTACCTGGAATGATATCCATGTGAATCTTATGTTCACGCAGTTTCTCTAAAAAGATTTTGCGATTGTGTTCTAGCGCTTTGAAGTTGATGAACTTGCGATTGTCATAGTAGTCACCAAGGTGTAGAATCTTGGTGATACCATTCTTCAGCAGGTGTGGAAAGAACACTTCAGAATAGAAGCGCTCTTGATACTGCATCATAATCTCAGCAGAATTGCGAATTCCGCAATGCGTATCATTCAGTATTGCTACTTTCATAATAAACCTATAGTTGTGGTTTAATGTGTATTATACACAAACCAACATCAATCTTCAAGAAACTCTGATAGATCAGAATCAACTTTTGCTTTGCGGCGACGCTTTTCTTTCTTGTAGTACTCTTTGAACGTGCGATCATTTTCTTTCACAAGATCGATGCGACCGCGCAACTCATCAAGGAAGGGNAGNGCAGATGCNTCATCGAAGTCTTCGGGCGAAGATGTATCAAAGAAGTGTTCAATGCCTGCTTCAGCAATGAACTTCAGTTTGACATCTTGCTGCTTCTTTTCTTTTTCGATACGACGAAGAAAAGCGTACCATGCAATCTGTGTGAAGTATGCAAATGCGTTAGGTTTGCCTGTGCGAGTCGCTGTTTCTAGATTATAATTCTCAATGGCTTTGAGACAGTTTTCCACAGCATCCATCACCATCTCTTCGCGATAGGTGTAGCGAACGAAGTTTGCTTTGTGAGATAATCCTTCTGCGATCCGCAAAAAGCACATAGCCACATAATCTGGTATGATAGGCTTGTCACGACCTGCAGCGACTTCTCGGCTAGCATGTTCGACATAATTGACAACCGCTTGAGAAAACTGTGCATTGTTGACGTAGTGTGGCTTTTCTTCTTTCATAATATTACTCATTAGTTAACTTTCGGTTTACATTATAAACTAAAATTAAAATCAAAAACATATTGACAAATCAAAAAATTCGTGCTAAAATAAAACTCCACGCGCCAGGGAACAGAGAATATTAATGTAGAGTATCATCTTTGCGAGGGAAGCGTACTACATTCGACTCAGCGCTATCGTAACTAACTTTCTGCTTGGTATATAAATTTAAGGCGTTTTGTATTTTATTGAGTTTTTCTCTCTCGTCGTTTTTATAGTCTTCGTCACGTTCAATTGCTTGATTGTGCATTTCTTTTACAGCGTAAATATATTCTGTAATCAGATGTTCGTTGGGGCGATTTTGACTTACAACATGAAATGAATTAATTACAATATATTCATCGTTCTTTGCAAGAAAATGTACCCAAGGCTTAAAAACATAAATTCTTTCACCATCAGAAGTTTCGCCCATCACTATAGACATAGCGTTTCGCACTATAATATCTTTTTCACCATCGGTAGGCCATTCCATAACTTCACAAACAATTTCCTGACCACTACTAAATTTAAATTGTGCTAAATCGTGTACATGCATAATTACATCCCAATTTTAATAATATGGTAAGGAAACTTCTCATTATTATATATTCGTATTCTCTCACCACTATGTAGTAGTGTAAAATTCTTCTTTCCACCTACATGTAAATCGTCTGCTATATCGTACAATATTGTGTCGCTACCATCGTCTGACTTTCTTAAGCCTCTGCCGATGGACTGTAGCACTCGTATTTGACTCTTCGAAGGAGATGCAAATATAATGTTGTGAATGTTTTTGATATTAATGCCAGTGGAAAAAGTACCCAGACTAGCGAGAATAATAGAGTTTTTTTGATTCTCAACAATGTTTCGTATTTGCTCTCGATCACTTGTTTTAGTTTCACCGCTAACATAAAATAGACGTTGCCCTTCTTTTAATCTATCTTGAATTAAATCCCGAAGCACCTTGCCATGACGATCCACCAAGTTGAATAGAACAAGCGTATTTCCAGTTCTGTCAACAGCGAGGTTTGCGATGAACTTGTTTCGTTTTTCGTTTGAGACAATGAAGTCGATTTCGTCATGATATGATTTACCTTCCATTGACTTACAAATTTCTTTAGCATACTCTAGCAGTATAATATTTATCTTCAGTTTAGCAAGGGTATCTTCTTGCTGTAGTTCATGAGTTGTAGTCACGCGCTTCACAGGACCGAACAGACCCTCAAGCACAAGTTTGTGAACTTGCGTACCGTCAAGCGTACCAGTCGTTCCCCATCGATACTCTGCGTTCTTTGCTTTGTTCATGATCGACGAAAGAGATTTCGACTTGAAGCCATGCACTTCGTCACCAAAAATTGCGCCAAACTGCCAGAACCAATTGGGGTGTAACTTGTAGATGGACTGCCAAGTTGATATGATGATGCGCTTCTCAGTCTCTTTGTCTTTGCCTGAATAAATTCGATGACAGTTTTGTTCGACATCAAAACCGTAGTCTTCGAAGTCTGAATATAGCTGCTCTACCAGAGATGTTGTGGGCACGATGACAAGCACTTTATCGTCATGATTCTGTAGATACCATCGCATGAGTAGATAGATGATAAAAGATTTACCAGAACCTGTAGGAGAGAGTAGAATAGAACGCTTATTTTCTACACCGTGCGTAAACGCATCGTACTGATAGTCGCGAGGCTTGTAGGGCGCGTCTAGCGTTTCAAGCCACTGCATCGTCTCCATGTGATTGACTTTGTTTTTATCATATGGATAGCCGTACTCACTCTCTTCTACCTTGACGCCGTAGCCACGCTCCATCGCGAACTTTTTAATCGCCCAGTATAAGCCCGCATTGATTTGCCCAGTGTTACGATCCAGCATGCGAATCTTACCATCCCACAGTCTTTTCTTAACAGCAGGCATGAACTTAGCACCAGGCACTTCGAAAGTAAAATGCTGTGACATTTCAGCGACGACATGTGGTGAGCATTCCGTTAACTGAAGAAACGCATGATCTTTCATTTTGAATTTGATTATTTCCATTAAAATCCAGCTTCAAATTTTTTCCAGTCGATCATGTTTTTGATCGTAGAATGTCTCCACTTGATGTGATCCATAATTTCTTTCAGCGTATCAACAACTTCTTTTACATAAGCAATTTTTGCTTCACTAGAAATTATTTCTGGATCGCTATTATANTANTAGTCCATTTCNCCTTTGAGAATTTTAAGGCCATCAAACGGATCAGGATTCCAGCCTTTTTCTATAACAGTTTCTATTGGCATCTTACCGTTGTAATATAGCCATTTATCTTTGAGTAAAATTTTCTGCTTAAACTCTGCATCTTTCAGCTTTAGCTTTGCATTAGTATACATTTCAAGATACTTAGCATGTAGCTTAGGAGTCTCTTGAGAAGTAACATCAAGCTTATTAAATTCGATGTGCGAATCTTTTTTCCATTCGTTTAAAATATCGTCCAAGTTCATAGTACACTCCATAATTTAAATTCATAATCTAATATAGTATATCAAACGAAATCAAAATAGTCAAACCTAAAAGACACCGGGAATGTTATGTATTGTGCATCTTGAGTTGCAGCAAAGGTTATATCGCCCAAAGAAACAGGTAGCGCATTGACATATTTGAACGATCTAGAAACGTTGTTGTGGCTTGTCAATACAGAGACAGTAATATCAGAATAAGACGCTAAAGCATCAGTATCACGAGTGTACAGTCTGCCTGTATTTTGACGATGATTCGTTTCTACAAGTCTTTTTATCCAATCATACATTTCTTGATAGACATTCATGTTTTCGTCCATAAGAACGTCCATGGTGACTGTGCCAAAAGTGATTGTATCGCCTGGTGTGACAACCGAACCAACTCTTCTATAATTCTGTTCAGACGGATTAATATCCATAGAAGGGTGTAAAACTTGCTGCGCAAAAAATTGTATGTTAGGATAATTTTCTCTATCAATGAGAATTTTAAATCCTGTAGGAGCAAGATATGTCGGATCGCATGTAAAGTCTGCCATTTTAAAACACCAATAAGAAAGTGATGACTGTATTTATACTGCACAAAAAAGGGGCTCCGAAGAGCCCCTTGAAAGTGGCGAGTGAACCTCGCTCTTTTTATATCGCTTAGGCGAGGATGTTGTCCACGCGGAAGATGCGATAGTACTGGTTCGTGCGGTTCGTGGCAAGACCGTCTGCGGGAGTGGAACCAACGAAGGGGTTGGAAGCCATGCCGTAGCGAGTCTTGAACCCGATGCGAGGCTGGAAGTCGTTCTCGCCCACAGCGCGCACCATTTGGAGCGGCACATAGGGGCAGTAGAACACACCGGCGTCGTAAGGGTTCGTGCCCTTGTAGCCCACAGTCACATAGTCTGCAACTGCATAGGGGTCGATGTACACACGAGTACGACCATTCAGCACACCAGCAAAGGTGTTGCCTGTGTCGTCCACTTGCAGGTTCGTGCTGAGAGCAGGCGAATAGTCGAGCATGCCAGCAGCCACGAGAGCCGTAGCAACATCCGAGGAGCAAACCACGATGTTGCCCTTACCGCGACGAGTTTCTTTCGCGATAACATTGGCTTCACGCTCAAGTTGCACGAGGAGACCCTTGAACTTCTCAACGGACCAACGGCCATCAGCGTCGGTGCTGAGGTCGAAGATACCTTGAGTTTGAACGTTTGCAGTCCGGCAACCGATCTTAGCTTGAGCATTGATCGTACGGACGATCTCACGGTTGATTTCAGCAAGAATTTCTGTGCTGAGAATGTTCGCAAGTTCCGTCTCGGCGTCAAGCCCGTGGATTGCTTTGAGGTCTTGAGCAAGCTCAAGGCTGTATTCTGCTTTCAGAGCGCGGCTCTTAGCAGTCACAGTTGCTTTCTCAATGGTGAAGCCCATTTCTGCGAATGCAGAACCGGTCGAACCGAGTGCTTCTGCGTCAGCAGTAGGCATACCACCGCCCACGCCAGGCACATAAGTCGAACCAGAGTCAACGATAGAAGAATCGTCGTCTGTGTCGGTCACACCAGAGAGACCAGAAGGACCCTTGTTGCCGGAAGCAAACTGAGAATCTTGCGACACAGAAGAGTCGCCAGAGAACGGAGTGTGAGGCTCTTGGAGACCAAGTGCTTCTGCACCGTCAGTTGCACCGCCACGAGTCGTCTTGTAACGGCTCTTCATTGCGAAGATAAGACCAGTCGGACCCGTCATCGGCTGCACACCAGCGAGGTCATAAGCCATGAGGTTAGGCATAGCGCGACGCACGAGGGCGATAAGCACGGGGTTCCAGTTAGCACCCGTCACGCCAGCAGCAGCACCAGTAGCGGTGAAGTTGGTGTTGGTGGGGGCTTCGGCCAGCATGCCGGCTTCTTCACGGAATGCCATTTCTTGGTTCTCAAGAATAGCAGCCGTCACAGCGCGACGATGGTTATCTTTGATGGCGCCAGCAGACTCTTCGTTCAGAACGGGAGCCCACTTCTCCATCAGTTTGTCATAAGACACTTGTACAGTCATTGTTGTACTCCTTACTTATTGGATTTCTTAATTGCGTTAAGGTACATATCCATCACGCTAGAAACTTCGCGCGATTGATCTGCTTCCCAATCTTCAACAATCTCTTCTTCACTCTTCACTTCTTTCTTGAAGTAAGACTCTTTCACAGTTTTCACCTTTTGTGCGAAAGTTTCTTCGTCTTCAAAGTCAAGAGACTCAACAAGAGACTTGAGTTTTTCTACTTGAGTTTCTGCAAGGTCACGAGCAGCTTCACGGATTACAGCTTCGCGCATGTAAGCCTCAAGCGTTTCGTTCATTGCAAGAACGTCAGCAGTTTGAGCATTGAGTTTTTCTTCAAGCTCTTCAACTTGCTCAGCAAGTTCATCAACTAGGTCAATCTTGGACTCAGGCACTTCGATGTAAGACTCAAGGAACAGGTCCTTCAGTTTGCCCATGAAATCTTCAGCGATTTCAGTGCGCAGACCAGTCTCAACAGCGAGTTTGTTTTGCTCCATCCAATTTTCAACAACGTAGTTGAGGTAGCTATCAACTTTCTCAACAAGGTCTGTGCGCGTAGCGTCCAGTTCTTCGTCGAGGCGAGTTTGATATTCATCTTCCAAGCGCTGAATTTCTTCAGACAGCTTAGAACGAATAGCCGTTTCAAAGATCACAGCAGTCTTCGCTTTGAACTCATCAGACAATGTTGCTTCGCTTTCAACAAGTGCATCAAGCTCGTCGGTGTAAGAGAACTCAGGAAGCTCAATGGCTTCTTCGTCATCCAGATCGACTTCTTCTTGCATCTTGCTGTACATAGCAGTCAGTTGGTCTTTTTTCATACCAGCCATCTTGCCATACAT
>JGI11772J19994_1000014_pt1 | contig 35259 bp, 53 predicted proteins | sample Etolagsurwater0m_FD_19994 | JGI IMG/M metagenome (IMG submission 19994) | reverse complement strand
AGCTGACCAGTTTGGTGTACAGTCTGTTGCTAAAGAAATGATTGATGCTAAACTTGCAGCAGAGCAAGTAGCAGAAGTTCGCAGATTAGTAGACCACAGGTTTGGTTCAGGTACGTGGCAAGCTATTTTAGATGAAAGAGCTAAACGTATCAGGGAAGCAAAAGAAGCAGCCGCAGCAGCTAGACGTGAAGCAATAAAAAAACATAACGAAATGATGGAAACAATTAAGATAGTCATAGCTGTTGCTGTGGTTGGATTACTTGCTCTTGGCTTTTTAGCCTTTGCAATTACTGCATCTGCTATGGCCTATTCATTAATTACTTGACAAACATTATTTTAAATGGTATAACTGTACTATGAGAAAACCACAACAAAGTTTAGTTAACTGGACACGTCAAGATTGGAGAACCAAAAGTGGTAAGCCATCAGGACAAACAGGCGAGCGTTATTTACCAGCATCAGCTATTAAAGCCCTCACGCCAGCGGAGTATGCGTCCACCACGGCTGCTAAAAGAAGAGGAACTGCTGCTGGTAAGCAATTCGTCAAGCAACCTGAAGCGATACAAAAAAAGACAGCAAAGTTCAGAAGAGGTAGTGCATAATGTGGACAGCGTTAATAGGTCCAATAGCTAATATAGCTGGGAGTTGGATAGATGGAAAAGTCGAAGAAACGAAAGCTACATCGTCAGTTAAAGTCGCAAAGGCGAAAGCTGAAGCTGCTATCATGGAAAAGAAAGCCACTGGCGAGATTGACTGGGACATTGAAATGGCTCGTAGTTCGGCTTCGTCTTGGAAAGATGAGTGGCTTACCATACTTTTCAGTATTCCGCTAATCCTTGCCTTTGTGCCGGGTATGGAAGAGGTAGTAGCAAATGGCTTCGCAAGACTCAACGAAATGCCTGAATGGTATCAGTACTCACTTGGAGTTATCGTTGCGGCTTCTTTTGGAGTTCGTTCAGCGACTAAATTCTTTGGAAAGAAATAATGGCTGCAGAGAAAATACTTGAATGGAAACTGTTGCCAAGATTTATGATGCTCGTAATGACGCTTATGAGTTGGCGTGTAGTCGAGTGGTTCATGTCCTTACCAGAACCCAGTGCAGCACAGGCTGGTTTAGTATCTGTGGTAACTGGCGCAATGACCGGAGCCTTCGCCGTGTGGATGAATCACGAAGGTAAACATCCCGGAACATCTAATCATCGGATTACGGAGACACGGAAATGAAATACAATACTTCGCATTTCCTAGATAAACTTATCGAACACGAAGGTATGGTCCTGACTGTCTACGAAGATAGCTTGGGTATCGAAACTATCGGAATTGGTCGTAACCTCAAAGACAGAGGCATCACCAAAGAAGAACTAGAATATATGGATATCCCTAGCATGGCGGTTGTCTATGAGCACGGTATTACGGAAGCTGATGCACGGTATCTTGCCCTCAACGATATCCGCATCGTAGAAAACGAATTGTGTCGGGTTCACCCCTGCGTAGAGAACCTAGATTCGGTTCGCCAACTAATTCTGATGGACATGGCCTTTAACATGGGTGTCCCCCGGCTGTGTAAGTTCGTGAAGATGTGGAATGCTATTCACGAGGGTCGGTTTGATATTGCCGGAATGGAAATGATGGATTCAAGATGGGCAAAGCAGGTAAAATCTAGGTCTGTTAAGCTTTCAGAGGCTATGAGAACAGGCGAGTTTTAAACTATGTTTACATGATAGTTTTTGTTCTTTACGTATATCTAGGCGCGAATGTTATAGACAACACCCAAAAGTTTGTAGACATGGACAGATGCTTGTACTTCGCAGAAAAGTTATCTCGACAGCAGTCTGTTCCAACAGGAGATGGTAAAAGACTAAATATAACCGCAATTTGCCGACCCCAACCAAAGTAAGTAAGGAACCAACCATGATTGCCGAAACCCTTGCCGGGATTGCTTTGGTAAAACAAAGTGTAGACTTTATCAAGTCCAATATTTCTACCGTACAAGATATCGGACAGATTGCGAGTCAAATTGACGATTTGTTTCGTGGCGAAAAAGAAATACAAAAGCAACGAAGCAAGAAATCAGGCAGCGGTCTAACCGACCAGTTCGGAGTTCAGTCGGTTGCCCAAGAGACAATTGATGCCAAGCTTGCACAAGAAAAGATGCAAGAGGTATCCATGATGATTGACATGCGGTTTGGGCCGGGAACTTGGAAGGGTATCGTTGATGAACGAGCCAGACGAATCCAAGAAGCAAAAGAAGCAGCCCTAAAAGCACGTCGGCAAGCCATACAAGAACATAACGAGTTTATGGAATCAGTTAAGATGTTTCTTGTGGTAGGTGGAGTTATACTGGTTGCAATAGCCTTGTTGGTTGGCGTTATGGTATCAGCAAGCGCATCCCTGATGTAATCCCTTGACTTTCTCCTGCTAGTTATCTATAATAGCTTTAGAGGAGAATACATGAGAACTCTTGCTATAGACGCTTTACGGCACAGATACGAGGCACAAAAGAAGAATGCGGAATACACTTTTAAACATTGTACAGACAATCTCGAACGGCTTGATGCTGCTTTGGCAGAATGGGTTGACGCAGACCAAAAGATTGTTGCACTCAGCGACATCGAAGATGATTACGATTTTACCGTCCAAACAAGGCATGCGAGCTTGTATGATTAGGTATCTTGCATTGGGTTTGCTAAATACTGGCAAGCCTTTTACTCGTATAGGCAATTGGTTTTGGAAAAAGCACCGCGACGTGTTTAATTGGGATAAAAAGTAATGTCCATCACCTCGTATCCTAATGTGATGACGTTTAGTGGTGGTGTAGGTTCGTTTCCATACTTCTTGCAGGTATCTCGCGGATTAATTGCCGGACACAAACGTGTATTTAAGTTTGGATACAACGGCGACATTGACGACTCAGAAGAGACTATCTGGGATGTAGGCGGCTTGTATGCTTATCCGTCTAGTGCTGTTACCATGACAGCAACCAGTAGTTCGGGTGCCACAGACGAAGATGTCGAAGTAACCATTCAAGGTGTGGATGCAAGTTACAATGAGTTATCTGAAACAGTAACTCTAAATTCATCGGGAACCGCAACAACTACTGGTAGTTTTTTACGTGTTTACCGTGCATTTGTATCTAGTGGAACAGCGTCTGCAGGTAGCATTACAATTGCAAATGGTGGCACAACCTACGCATATATTTCAGCGGCTGACCAACAAACATTGATGGCCTTGTGGACTGTACCTGCTGGTTATACAGCTTATTTGTTTCAAGTAGATACAACAGCTTTTACAGTTCAAAATAACAAAGTAGCTACAATACGTATGCTTACTCGTGAACTTAACGGTGTATTTCGCACACAAAATAAGTTTGATTTGTTCGAGGGTTCATATCATTTGGATATCACATGCCCACAGCCAATTCCTGAAAAGACAGACATTGAGTTTCGGGCGATAGCAGACAGTTCAAATGCTGACCTACGAGTTGCAGCAAGTTTCGATATCATTTACATAGAGAACTAGAGATGCCAGAACGTAAAAAACGCACCCTTGCTCTGGAACTCACCACAAGCAACCAAGATATTTACACGGTTCCGACACGGTTCACAACCGACATCAACAGCATCTACATCAACAATGCTTCTGGTTCGTTGGTTACGTTTAGCTTAGATTGGTACGAAGCATCGACCACAACTTTTTATACTCTTGCTGAAACAGTAGAACTGCCAGCAAACTCGTTACTACAGATTACAGATTACCCCTTGTATTTAATCGGTGGTGACAAACTAAGGGGCCTTGCAAGCGCAAATAGTTCCGTAAATATTTCAATATCCCTTGAGGAGTTTTTCGAAACTTCCTTGTAAACTGCCTATAAGGAGAATACCAAATGGCAATCACAACTGCAATGTGTACCAGCTTTAAGTCTGAGCTTCTAGGTGGTTTACACGATTTAGACACAGACTCACTTAAAATTGCTCTCATCAAAGCGTCCCCATCAGGAACCTATGGTGCTGCAACAACTAACTACTCAAACGTGACAGGAAATTCAGACGAAGCATCAGGTACAGGCTACTCTGCTGGTGGACAAGTCTTAGACGGTGCGTCTATTTCAGTTAGCGGTACTACTGCCATCGTTGACTTTACTGATGAAGTATTTTCAAACGTAACCATATCAACTGATGGTTGTATTATCTACAATACAGCAAACTCTAACTCTGCAATTGCCGTTATCGACTTTGGTGGAACTGTTTCTGCTACTGCCGGTGACTTAACAATTGAATTTCCTGCTGCTGACGCATCTAATGCTGTAATTCGCATAGCTTAGAAAGTAAACCCCCGTGTCCGTTACCCTAAACCAAGCTAATTATGGTACTGGTGTCTACGGCACTGCACGGTATGGCGAATACTTTGTAACTATAAACACTGGAGTTGGTGCCGCAGGGTCTGTAGGCTCTGTTACAGAAAATGTTAGTGAAGCACTGGTAGGTGTATCCGCTACAGGCACAGTTAACACAGTTAATACAACAGCAGATGGTACTACTACATTAACAGGTGTTTCTGCTACAGGCACAGTTAACACAGTTAATACAATAGCGGATGCCAACACTACGCTGACCGGAGTATCTGCTACAGGCACAGTTAACACTGTCAGTACAACAGCGGATGCTAGCACCACGTTAACAGGTGTTTCTGCTACAGGCGTAGTTAACACAGTTAATACAACAGCGGATGCTACTACTACTTTAACAGGCGTATCAGCTACAGGTTCTGTCAATACTGTCGGTATAGGTAATAGCACCACACTGACAGGGGTTTTTGCAACTGGTTCGGTCAATACTGTTAACACTACTACAGGTATTAGAGTAGCAATAACCAGCGTATCTGCTACGGGTGTTGTTAACACTGTCAGTACAACAGCAGATGGCAGTATTACACTAACAGGCGTGTCTTCTACAGGAACAATTGCTCCAGTAGTAGTTGGTGGATTTGAAGTAGATGTTAGTGAGACTATTGCTTCTGGCGTAGGTGCCACTGGTGTAGTTAATTCTGTACAAGTTAACTTGACGGAAAAGCTTGCAAGCGTATCAGCAACAGGTTCTGTTAACACTGTTACTATAACAGCAGATAGTAGTATTACACTATCAGGAGTATCTGCTACAAGTTCTGTTAACGCTGTTAACGTAACAGCAGATAGTAATATTACACTATCAGGAGTATCAGCTACTGGTTCCGTAAATACAGTAGTAACAAGACTAGGTGCCACTAAGGTATTAACCGGAGTATCAGCTACTGGTTTTGTAAACACGGTTAACGAAAAACCAACTGAAGCATTAGCCAGTGTATCAGCCACAGGTTTAATAGGCTCTGTAGGTATTAGTAATACTGTTACGATAACAGGTGTTGCAGGTACTGGCTCCATAGGTTCTGTGGGTGTTGGCAACAGTGTTACACCAACTGGAGTTGTAGGCACTTTTTCCATAGGAACTGTGACAGTAACCGGAATTGTAACCGTATTTGTTGCTTCAGCATACGATAGAAAACATGTAGTGCATGTTGTTCCAGAAGCTTTGATATTACGTTCCGTAGCCGTAGGAGCAGCGAGTGCGTATAATCGTGACCGGGTAGTGACTGTCCAACCAAAAGAAACAAGTAATCAAAGAAGGGCTGCATAATGTCTCTTAAATGGCAGGATAAAGACCCGGATGACCAGTTAGATTATTCTATAAACTGGGGTCCGGCTTTAGATACAGACACAATCTCTTCGCTTATTTGGAAAATATATGATGAGAATGGTGTGTTACAAACGTGGTCAGATAGCCAGATTGTAAATGGTCTACAGTTAGTTAGCCGCACTAACACGAACACTATAGCTACTATTTATCTGGGAAGCGGTACAGCCTTTACAACTTATAAAATTGTGTGCCGTATGACAGCGAGTGATGCAACTGTTCGCGAACAGGAAGTTCGCATCCGTGTAGTGGAGAAGAACTAATGGCGTATAACTACCTCAGTTTAACCAACGAAGTTTGTCGCCGCCTCAACGAAACGGAACTTACATCTAGCAACTTTGCATCGACAACAGGCTTTTACTCACAAATTAAAGATGCTGTAAATTCCTCTGTTCGTGATGTGAATCAAAAACATTTTAGTTGGCCTTTTAATCACAATACAGATGATATTATTTTAACCGCAGGTGAACTTCGCTATCCTTTGCCGGATAATGCCAAGTATACAGATTTTGACACGGTTCGTCTTGCTCGTAGCACAGCATTAGGTGTAGGGTCTGCAAGACTCCTAAAGCAAATGAGTTACGATGAGTATATATCACGATATATAGACCAAGAATATGAAACAGACACATCAAAAGGTCAGGCACCTGAATATGTAGTTCGTTCTCAAGATGGGGATATTATTGTTGCTCCTATGCCCGACGCAGCATACACGATTGAATACGAGTTCTTTATGTTTCCTGCTGATTTAGAAGTTTACGATGATGTGCCAACTATCCCATTCCGGTTTAAGCACGTAATTGTAGATGGTGCAATGTACCACTCCTATATGTTTCGCGACAATTTAGAGTCTGCGTCTATCGCTCTTCGTAAATTTGAAGATGGTATCAAGCAGATGCGAACTCTTCTTGTAAATGAGCATGTATATGCAAGGTCTGTTTAATGCCTGACCGTTGGCAAACACATGCCTTTGAGTTCAAGGGTGGTTTGATTACAAACCTTTCTCCGTTCCAACAAGGTATTCAGGCTCCGGGTTCTGCACGAATCCTTCGTAATTTCGAACCGTCGGTTTTTGGTGGATATCGTCGTATCGAAGGGTTTGAGAAGTTTGATACTAATGCTCTGACTAATGCAGATAATGTTCGCGGCATAACCCGATATGATGATAAAGTGTTTGCAGCTAGAGGGGATGACCTGTTCTTTTCAACAGGTTCCGGTTGGACACAGGTAACGGATAACGCAACCTATAGCAGCGCGGGTGTTAATTTAGGTGGCTCTGGAAAACTTCGATTTCTAAGGTACAACTTAGATGGGACCGATAAATTAATGATTGTGGATGGGACGGGTAAACCGTTTCGCTTTGACGGTACAACTTTCGAACAGCTATCCTCGCTACCTTCGGATACATCCGGTTCTAGCCATATCGTCAATTTTAAGAACCATGTTTTTCTTGGAAACGACAAAAGTCTCGTTTTTTCTGCACCCTATGAAGATGATGACTTTACAAGTGCAAGCGGCGGTGGTATAATAAACATAGCTGATACGATTACTGGTTTAATTGTATTTCGCGAACAGTTGATTATATTTAGTGAAAACACCATAAATCGCTTAGTTGGTAACAGTATCGCAGATTTTCAACTTCAGCCTGTGTCACGTGACTTGGGCTGTGTAGCAGCAGACACAATACAAGAGATTGGCGGCGATGTTGTTTTCTTAGGTCCCGACGGCCTTCGTTTGTTTTCTGCTACGGACCGCGTAGGCGACTTTAGTTTGGGAGTTATATCGAAACCCATTCAGACTGAAATGATTGATTTAATATCATCTAGTCCGGGAGGATTTAGCAGCACAGTTATTCGGGAAAAGAGTCAGTATCGTTTGTTTGGATACAACTCTGCGTTTAGTAACGAAGCAGCAAAAGGTATAGCAGGCACACAATTGCAGGAAGGCATTTCTTGGAATGACATGCGAGGCATTAACGCCTTCGTGACATTTAGTGAGTACGACGGGTTCGCGGAAAGAATCTATTTTGCTGCATCAGATGGTTACGTATATCAGATGGAGCAGGGCAATAGTTTCGATGGCGTTGACATACCCGCAACTTTTGCAACTCCGTTCGTCCCTTTAAATGACCCGGCTGTTCGCAAAACAATTTATAAAGGCACTACGTATCTAGATGTTAACGGCGATTTTGACTTAGAATACTCTTTAAAGTTTGACTTTGACCAACCAACCAGCCCCCAGCCAGATTCAATCTTGAGTACAAGCGCAGGGGCATCTATTACATACGGTTCAGGTATATTTGGTACATCTCTATTTGGCAGCAAACAAAAAGCTATTTTTGATGTACAGACAGTTGGCTCTGGTTTTACGGTATCAATCCTGTACGAAACAACAGGGCTTAACACAGACGCAGTATTCACCATCGATGCCGCAACCCTAGAATACGGCACATATGGTAGGAGATAAATATGGGTACAGGTTACACCAGAAATGACACATCAAACAATATAGCAGACGGAAACGTAATCAACGCTTCTGACCTCGACGGCGAGTTTGATGCGCTTCAATCTGCATTTGATGCGTCTTCGGGGCATAGTCACGATGGCACAACCGGGGAAGGACCGCAGATTGCTGCAGCAGGTATTGCCAACAACGCGGTTGCTCTAGGTACGAAAACAACCGGCAACTACGTTGCAACCGGAGCGGTAAGCGGTGTGGGTCTGTCTGGTTCAGCAAGTGCTGAAGGCGCAACATTTACAGTTACATCCAATGCCACTAATGCAAACACGGCAAACACTATTGTTTCCCGCGATGCAAGTGGCAATTTTTCTGCCGGAACAATAACGGCTGCACTAACAGGGGATGTGACAGGAAACGTGTCTGGGACATCTGGAAGCACTACAGGCAACGCTGCTACGGCTACCGCCCTTGCAACAGGCCGTACCATTGGAATGACTGGCGATGTAGTATGGACCTCTGCTTCATTTGACGGTTCAGGCAACGTAACAGGCACAGCTACGATTCAGGCTAACTCTGTTGCACTGGGAACCGACACGACTGGAAACTACGTTGGTACTATTACTGGTGGTACTGGTATCGACTCTACCGGGGCTACTTCGGGTGAGGGGATTACACACACTCTTTCCCTAGACCTAAACGAACTCACCACGTCAACTTCGGATGGTGACGGTGACTTCTTTGCTGTAGTCGATGCAGGCGGTAATCAAAAGAAGCTAACCAAAGGGAATATCAATATTTCCGGCTTCAACAATGATAGCGGGTTTATTACGTCTGCAAATGGCGGTAATGCTGCAACTCTAGATTCCATCGACAGTTCACAGTTTCTTCGTTCAGATGCAGCGGATACGAAGACATCCGGTGACTTGTCTTTCAGTGACAACGTAAAGGCGAAGTTTGGTAATGGTTCTGACTTGCAAATTCATTGGGACGGTACAGATGGTCATGTAGCCGTAACCGGTACTCTCAACATTGATGGTTCTGGTGAAACTCTTGCTAAATTTATTGATGATGGTGCGGTTGAACTCTACCATAACAATGCTAAAAAAATTGAAACAACAGCTACAGGCATAACAGTAACCGGTACTGTTGCGGCAACAAGTTACACTGGTGACGGTTCATCTTTAACAGGGATTTCGGCTGGTGCAACAGGCGGTGGCTCTGACCAGATATTCTATGAGAATGGGCAAACAGTGACCACAAATTACACAATTACAAATGGCAAGAACGCAATGTCGGCTGGCCCAATCACAATCAATACTGGTGTGACTGTAACAGTCGGCACTGGTGAAACTTGGACGGTGGTATAATGAGTACAATCAAAGCAGATACAATTGTAGCGAGTGATGGCAGTAGTCCGGTTACGCTGACAAAGCAAAGTGCGGCAAAAGCGTGGGCAAACACTACTGCTGACGGAACAACTCTTCAAGACAGTTTTAATATTTCTAGTTTAGGAGATACCTCAACTGGAAAACAAGCGTTTAACTTCACCAACGCAATGACTAATTCCTCTTTTTCAGGTTCAGGAACTAATGGCGATAGTACCAGTCCAGATGGTTTGTTCTTTGCAAATGTGTCATCATCAAGAGTAGACGGAGAATCGTTACAGTTTGACAATTCTGCTTATGCAGATAATCCACAAAGAGTTGTAGTTATAGGAGACTTAGCATGAGTACATTAAAAGTAACAAACATTGCTGGTCTTACTGGCTCATCAACAGATGTCATGGGTGGCTTGGCGAAGGTTTGGGTTTTATACGACCAAACAAATAATACAAATAGAGGTTCTAACAACATCAGCTCTATTACGGACACAAGCACTGGACTGTTTACATTAAATTACACTAATAGTTTTAGTGATGGCTATTATGCTACTACTGGGTCTGGCAATCAAAACAGACGCTTTCAAGTAGACGGAACAACTTTATCAGAACAAACAACAAGTGCTGTTGATTGTAGAATAACCACTGAAAGTACAACTGTTAGTGACATCACAACAATCGGTGTGAATATTCACGGAGACCTCGCATAATGGCTGGAACAATCGCAGCGGATACTTTGACCCATTCAACCGCAGGGTCACTCACTACGGACTACGTTGTTAATGGTAGTGCGAAGGCTTGGGTAAACTTTAACGGTACAGGCACAATCGCGGCGCGTGACAGCCTAAATTTATCGGGGCTGACTGACCTTGGAACGGGTAACTATAGAGTTGCCTTTAGTAGTGCTTTCGGGGATGGAGATTATTCTTATGCAGGTGTAGGGCGAGATGGTGGCACAACGGCATCATGCGTAAGCCTCCAATCTGGAACAACTCCTACTTCATCTTCGATAGATATTGTTGCGCTAGTGCCAAACGTGGCTTTGAGAGATACAGATAGATTGACCCTCAATGTATTTGGAGACTTAGCATAATGCAGACACCTAAGTTTCAAGGCACTCACCTATTTGACCGCCTATGCTGGGCAAAGGAAAACCTAGACGGTGTGCAGTCAGATTATAGGGTTGTCTATGAGGACAGCATTGATGAGTGCGCCAAGATACTTGTGCCTGACCCTAACTGGATGGCGTGTGCATTGCAGGGCGGTATCCTGCCACCTGTATGGGTCTACCACGAATTAGCAAAGGATGAGGCGCAACCTGACTTCAAGAAGCATACAAGAGGTTACTTGCTGCATCAGACAGAGCCTGTTGAAGCAATGACTGAAGAAGAAGCAATTGAATACTTAATAATGAAGGATTGTCCACAGTCTGTATGGCAGACTTGGAACGAAGGCAACAAACCCAAGTTGGTTATCTGCCGCAAAGAACAGTTACCAAGCACTCGTGAGTGGCGCAACGCTTGGAAAATTACTGAAGAACTAACAGTCACTGATTTAGCAGCCTAAGAGGAGAAACCTAATGGCAGTAACAACATACATCGTAGATAAGGACGGTAATCAGATTGATGCTTCTACAGCAACCGTACCTTCTGACCGTCACTTTCGTGGTGCATGGTCATTGTCAGGCTCTGTTATTTCAGAGGACATGACTAAGGCAAAGGAAATCTTCCGTGATAAAATTCGGGAAGTTCGTGCGCCATTGCTTGCGGCTAAAGACGTAGAGCTAATGAAGGCACTAGAGGCTGGCACCAGCACAACTGCTATTGCAACAGCAAAGGATGCCTTGCGTGATGCACCCGCCGCAGCAGCAATCGACAGTGCTTCAGACATTGCTAGCTTGAAGGCAGCTTGGGATACAAGTGTACTTGGCGATAGCCCCTACGCATAACGATGGAAATGCACAACCTCATAGACATGCTCGTCGGTTTAGTCCTTGCAGGTGGTGCTTGGTGGGCAAACGCAACGACCAAAGAACAGAAGCGCATCGAGATTCTTTTAAATAAGACTCGCGAAGACTACGCTACTCGTGCGGACATGAAAGATGATATGCGTCGTGTTATGGAGGCCCTTCACCGCGTAGAGGATAAGCTAGATAAGGTTTTGAGTAGGGATTAAAATATGGCTATAACAACAGACGAAGAACTACAAACTGAAGTCGGTAAACTGGCTGTAGCAGACCCCACGAACGTCCCACCGGTTACGGGCATCGTTCCCACTGTTGGCACGGGTGAAGATATTGCTTCGGCATCTGGGCAGCTAGGAACAGGTCCGACAACCACAACATATACGGCGATGGAACTAGGGACCCCTATGGCTGTAATTCAAGGTCAACCATCTGCCTCTATAATGCCCCAGCCGATTTTTCCTTCGCCAACCCCTCGCCCCACTGTTCCAACTGCTCCCCCGGCTAACGTGGGTCAGATTGCTTCTGTAGATGCTGTCACGCCCGATGTAGCAAACTTAGGGGGGGCACAAGCTGCCCAGCTAACCCCTACACAACCATACGTGGACATGACGGGGGTTCAGGGGACGGTATCTGCGGGTTCGCAGGCCACTGCTGCAACTCAGCAACTCGACCCGCAGGCCACTGTGCAATACCAGCTTGGTCAGTTAATGACTTCTGTACAGTCAGGTGCGCCACTTCCCCCTTGGGCTTCCCCAGCGGTTCGCAAAGTGTCTGGTATTATGCAGGCTCGTGGCTTGGGTGCCAGTTCGATGGCAGGGGCTGCAATTACGCAAGCCCTTATGGAATCTGGGGTTCAGATTGCCGCACGAGACGCTGATAAGTACGCTGCAATCCAGTTACAAAACCTGAACAATCAGCAGCAAACTGCTTTGGCTAATGCTGCCACATACGCTGCAATGGACAAGGCAAATCTAAATGCACGTCTGCAAGGTGCGGTTACAGAAGCTCAAGCCCTTCTATCTGTAGACTTAAAAAACCTTGACAATAAACAAAAAAGTGATACACTAACATATAGTAGCTTGGTTCAAGGTTTGTTCAAGGATGCGGCAGAAGAAAATGCTCGCAAACAGTTCAACGCCAAGAACGAGTTGCAGGTCGAAGAGTTCTTTGCCGAACTGGGTTCACAGGTCGAGACAGCGAACGCAAACCGTACAGCGGCTATGCGACAGTTCAATGCCAGTGAGAAGAACGCAATGGAGCAGTTCGACAACCAGATGAAGGACTCCCGCGACAAGTTCAATGCGAACATGCAGTTTGCGGTAGACCAATCCAACGCCGTGTGGAGACGTGAAATCAACACTGCGGGAACAGCCATCCAGAACGAAACAAATCGTATCAACACACAAAACCTATATAACGCAAGTCAGAATGCCTTGAACGGTCTTTGGCAACAGTATCGTGACAACGCCTCTTGGAACTTCCAAAAGGGCGAGAACGCACTAGAACGCGAACACACTACGGCTGTAAACGCAATGCAAATTGCTGCTGCTGAGTCTGCTTACAACAGAGAGCAGAAAGACGCTATGGCATCTCAACTTGGTTCGTGGTTAGCAAGGATTCTTTAGTAATGAGCAACGGATTTGATTTATTCAACAGTGTAGGTAACTATTTAAACATAGCTGCAGATTTTCTTTTTGGAGATGACAAAAGTCCCGGTGGAAAAGATTCTGCAGATAGAGGCGCATTAGGGTTCTTGGCAGATACATTTTTGGACACAAAAGGTGTGGCATCGGAACGCAGGAAAGAAGAAGCCATACGTATGGATGTTCCTAGACTGGGAACAGGAGCTAGAGCTAGAGTTCAAGGGGTTGCCCAAAGTCGTCCCTTTGTAGGTAGCAATAATGCCGCTCTCCAAGCAGCCATCCAAAGAGGTTTCTCTGGCGCGGGTCGTAACGCTCAGTACACTAATCTGTGGAAACAATATCAAACCCCGCGAACAGTAGGTTCGGGAAGACGTACTGTAGGATTAGAGTCTCCTAAAGTAGCAGGTGCTACCCCTATTAAAGCAGCAAGTGTTCGCGTTATGAAAGATACGGTGTAAGGTAATATGGCAGAACGTAATCCCCTATCAGGAACTGTAGAAAACATCGACCCGTTCGCGGCACCACCGCCGGGACATTCCCTGACACAAGATAATTCCAGATGGGCTTGGGGACAAGCTCCCAAGAATGCTGACCCAGATGTAGCCTTAGATGAGGTTGTTGACCGGTTGAGCAAACCCAAGACTAAGCAGGAAATGCTGAAGCTGCTCATGGTCGGTATATCTGTAGAGGTTATCGTAGAGGGCATCATCATACAAGGGTTCCAAGATGGTTCGTTTAGTTTGGACACGGGCCTTCTTATGAAGCCTGCCTTGGGTATCCTGATTGCTGACATGGCAGAAGAAGAGGGTATACCTTACCGACTGTTCGAAAAGGACGACCCAGAATCTCAAGACACTATGGATGATGAAACCTTCCTTCGCATGATGAAGGAAAACAATCCTCAGATGTTCTCCTACATTCAAGAAAGCGTAAACGCTGCTATTCGTGCGGGGTCCACTCCACAAGAACCAGAAGATAGAGGTTTCCTCTCAACTACAGATAGGGAAATAAAGTAATGAGTATGTTGATTGCAGGAATTACAGGGTTTCTTAGAGAGCGAAACATAATGGCTGGTGAAGAAGCTGCTGCACGTGCTAAAGCCGCTGAAGCTGAAGCCGAAAGAAAAAAAGACGCTATGAAGCTCGTAGCTACCCTCGTTGCTGATAAAGATTTTATTGAATCGGGCGGTATGAAAACCGATTATTTTCAACAGAACCTCACTGCTGCCGGTTATAAAACGGAAGACTTCACCGGCATTGCAAATCCGATGGCTGATGTTGCAGCCGTAGAAGATTATGGAGGGTTCAAATTACCTCTAGTTTCTGAAATAAAATATGGTAGCGGTTTTGACAATTATGATAGAGCGCAAGTATTCTGGGACAGTTGGGAAGAAACACTTTCAAATCCAACAAAGCGTAAGGAAGCTGTAGCCTTTTTCAATCAAAATAAAACTGCACGTGAAAAACTTGCTAGTGCGGTTCGTAAAAATGAGTACGAATTAAGAATCGGTAATATAGGCCGCCAAAAAGCAAAAGGTATCGATGTCTCAGGTATTCAGTATATTGATTTACCACAGCAGTATTCTAGTGCCGCAACTTTTTTTGATGAGATAGGTTTTAAGGCAGTTTCTGAAGAGACAGATACAGCTATCGCAGAGCAGATTATTGACTTTGACCCAGAAACAGAAGTTGCTGTTTTAATGAACACCAGACAAACGGGCGGTGCTAGGCAGCCTGTACCTGTAGGTGTTGACAAAGATACTTATCAACTTTGGGGAGAGATGGCATCTAACGCGGGCTATAAGTCTGTTCAAGAAATGCTTACAGATTTTAGTATAGATGCTGATTTTCGCCAACCCGACGAAACAAACGAGCAGTTTGCATTGCGGCAAAACGACTTGCTTACAAAGGCAGCGGTTCTACATGGTGAAGGTGTCGGAGACTTTTTAGCCAACCCAGCCCGTCAAGATGAAGCTAAATCAAAAGAGTTTTTAAATCGAATAGCCTCTATGACAGGGAATGACCGCGAACAACAAATTCAAATTATGTCTATGCTTATTAAAACACCGGCAAATGTATTTCAAAAAACCCGTACATTTAGATATGGTTCTGCTGCATCTCAGCGGGTAAAACCCGTAATTACAGGTTCGCAGTTTGTAGAACGAGTAACTGGTTTAAAAACAAACGATTTTAATGAAGGCTTTACGGCACAGGAAGATGCTGTTGAATATCTTGATAGGCTTCAAGAATTAGAAAAGAGTTTGGGTGAGCAAGTTGGAACAGGTTGGATTAGAGGGTTTGCGTCTGTTGCAAAATCTTTTGGTATTCAGTTGGAGCAGGGGCGTACTACATTATCAAACGTGTTTAGCACAAATGGTGACTTTTCACAGACAGATGTAGATACTACTCAGGCGGATTTACAAGCGGTAATCTTAAAGGTAAATCCTGCAATTAACCTTGCTGATATTTCTGAATCAGATGCCTTAAAGCTCACACTAGCTGCAAAGATGGCCCGTGCTATTGACCCATCAGGACGTTTATCGAACCAAGACTTTGAAATTCAGCTTCGTCGTTTAGGTGATGGGGCTTTTGATACACCACAGACTATTGCCCGTAAATTGGCAACAGTTCGTAAAGATTTTGAAAAAGACCTTTCGTATAAGCGTAGGTTGAAGGCTGTTATAGATGACCAAACAGAATTAACACCGCAAGTTGCACGTACAATTCAAGCGTCTTTGAGAATCCGCAATATAGAAAAGAATGCGTTTGGAATAAAGGGCAGGGATGCAATAGTTGGTCAAAATACAAGTGTTGAAGCCGGTACTAAAAAAGCCAGTTTAAAGGGATTTGCGGTAGTGCCGGGTCTTCAGACCAGAGATGGCGGTGAAGTATATTATGCAGATGGTGTATACAGGGATGCTTCCGGCAATGACGTTTTCGCAGATGATGTTGTAGAAGTAGAAACACCAGAAACAGGGACGCAATAACTTATGGCTGAAGCTTTACAAAACGACGAACCTGTAGTTCTTTCTGAAGACGAGCAGGTTGCCGCCCTCGAACAGTCGAAGACACCTCTTACAGAAGCGGAGATTGCTACGCAGGCATTATCTGCAAAAGAAGAAGCTGCGAAAACAGTTGAGGACTTGCCTACTAAAGATGGCATACCTAGAATATCTATCGCACCAGTGTCTCCTCAGCCAAAAGCAGGTGTCGAGGAAACCAAAACTCGCGTTGATTTGATGGCTAGACCGCCATATATTCGTACACAGACCAAAGAACTAAAGCCTGCAGTTGAGCAAGAAGTAGAACGACGTGCTGAAATGACAGAGCCTATGACTTATAACTCTGTTATAGAAAAGTTACAGGCAGGCGAAACTGTAGTTTTAGGAAACAAAACATACCGTCCTCAAGTTCTTGGCATCATACAATCTAATCAAAAAGAACGGATGCTGTTAAAGGGGCAGGTTGCCCAGTACGGCAAGCCACAAGCTGACGCTGCACCCGCCGAACCTTCTATTATGTTCACAGACCCGTCGGCTACTAAGGTTGTTATTCCTCCGTCAATTACGAACCCGGATGAAATCGACCTAGCCACGAACTATGCTGAAGGCCGCATAGCCGTGAACAGCATGTTGAAGCAAACCATACCAGACCGCAATGTTCGTCAGATTATTGTTGATAACTACGTCTCTGGTGATTTTATGAAAAACCTTGCACAGCGGGTAGCTGAACAGGGACGCGGCATTCCGGGTATTGGGACGCTACTGACGGAGGCATATGGTGTTTTAGAGGCGTTAGACGACACACTACCAGCCGGAACAAAGTTTACGAAGCTACCTGACGAACCTGCAAAGGGTAAGGGTTTGAGTTTCTCCGAAGCATGGGAGTCTCGCCGCGCACAAAGAGAACAGCGTAGGCAGAAATATCTAGAAGGTGTGGATACTGTATTATCAGGTCCCACCTTGGCTATGCACTTTAACAACGAAGTAAATCGAATTGCTAAAGAGCGGTTCGAGGCGGGAACACTCACAGAAGACCAGTACAAAGCTCTTGCTTTTGACACAGTGGGTGGTGAAGAGGTTCCAAAAGTACACTTCGATGAAGACACTGCCTATCAGCTTATGGACCTTGCATTTAATGAAATGCCAGAGGTGGCACAGGTAGGGCTTATAATAACTGAAAACCTAGCAACGGGTGGTTTCTTTAGTGCGTCTAAAGCATCTCGTAGTAAACAAGAGCTTGCCAAGCTAAAGAAAATGATAGCCGCTGATAAGACACTGGAAAATCTGTCTTATAACGATGTTGTTCGCGTATTGAAAGAGCGAGACACCCGCGTCAAAATAAACAACAAACTTTTGCAGGTGGGTATTGCTCAAGAAACTGTCTCTGACCAGCTTAGTAACGCTACCAGAGCAATTCAAAAATCCAATGAAAAGCTTGCCAAGATGCGTCTTGACGGACTTGAAAATACAGCGTCCTACAAGCTTGAGTTGTCGAACAGGGATAACATACAACGGCTAAAGAACCGTGCCTACTTATCAGGTAAAGCGACACCATATTTAACAGCAGGGGCTACAGACGCTCTTGTAACTTCTCTAGGCCAATATTATGCCCGTGAATACTTGGGAGAAGTTATGGACCCCGGCGCAGCAGAAGCGGTCGGGTTTTTAGGCATGTCTCTGGGCCTGACAAAAGGAACTAAGTACGTAGGCAAGAAGGTTGCTGGTGCAACGACTGCTGTTGCAGGCTTTACAGGAAGAACGGCACTCAGAGTGGTTCCTGAAATGTTGGGTACTCAGGTAACTCTTGTAGGTCGCCTAGCCAACAAGGCGATACCCCTTGGAGACACAACCGTTAATGATTACGAACGCCTAGTATTTTACCCTGCGAACGGTAGAAATATGTTGATGGGCGAGCGGGCAGCTATGGCCCGAACCGTCAAGCAGGTTCAAGAACTGACTCCTGAAAATAGGGAGCGGCTGTTCGCAGCGATTGAACGTGTAGAGGAACTAAAGGAAAATATTCTTCGCGGATTTCCTGACGAAGCTTCTAGATTGCAGGCTGAAAAACTGTTTAATATGAGTCTGGGACAAGCAGCAGGAATATCCTTAACTGCTGCTGCACGGGCAGATGGAACGCTTTCGTTAAAAACAATTAACAAAGAAGGTTTGAACTCACTGTTCGATGCTACTGCACAGCAGCAGCGACAAATAGAACAAACTAAAATTGCACTAGATGCGTTCGCAAACTACGTCTCTCAGTTCCCTGAAGTCGGCAACAAGGCTCCTATCAAACGTATGATGAGCGGTATGCAAAACATGCTCATGGAACAGGAGTCGTTAATAACCCGCGACCTTAAAAATATTGACGCGAACCTAAATCAGTTTATCGAAGCTGCTTCTGCTGATATTCTTGAAGGCGTAGATGAAAACTTTATCAACGACCTTCGTGACATGAAGATTGCTTTAAAATCAGAACTAGGCGAAGTCATAGACGAAGAGCAGGCTCTAAAGGAAGTAAACAGAGCTTGGGCAAAAGGAACTGAACGCAGGTTAGACCGTATACAAAACTTGAGGAACAACCGGCTTAGACACAGAAGTGCTTTGTCTAGGATGCTAGAGGATTTGGCATACGCACGGCTGAATCAGCTAACAGCCCGCGGAGATGCGGCCTATGCTCGCTTAAACAAGTTCATAGAAGAAACTGACCGCCCCGGAATAGATATTTCCGAAGCCGTAGAAGACATGATGTCTATTGCTGGCGAAAGCGATATCATGCAAATGTTTGGTCGGGACGGATACTTCTTCAGTTCTCCTGTAGGTAGACGGGCGCAGCAAGTATTCAACAGCATGGCGAACAAAGCATTTGATGCTATTGACCCAGACTATAAAACATTCTTGGAAGCAAAGCTTGTTGAAGCAGGGTTACCTGAAAACATCGTTGCTACTATGAGCAATGTAGATTTTGCCCTAGCTGCACACGCAACTGGTGAACTCAACATTTTTGCTAATGTAACCTTGACTGAAGCTGACGTGATGCGCCGTGCCTTTAGAGACTATGGCTACAAGGTTAAGAACAGCAACCCTGCAGTTGGCGGGCGGTTCAAAGAGTTTGCGAACAAGCTGGACAACCTTATTGAGCAGGCAGATAAAGAAGGATACGAAAGACTACTAGATACTCGCGAAGAATACGCTGCCGCTGTTGGAGATACCCAGCGTGAAGGCGGAACTTTCTACAAGCTAAAGCAATCTCGTAAGGGCGGTGAAAAGAAAGCCGTTACAGATGATGCGCCTACCTTGTATTACTACAGAACCTTCAGTCCTGATAATCTGTTTGACGATATAATTGAGCCTTTCGACAAACTTATGAGGCAAAGACCTCGCAAAAAAGAGCAGGTTATAGACGAACTGAAAAGGGCTGTCACAGAAACAGCACAAGCGTTTGCAGACCCCGTTAATGGCAGTTTGATTTTTAATCTAGACGACCCTGATTCCTTGCAGTCTTTTAATTTGATACGTCGTGCAGTTACAGAAACTGTTCAGGGACGTTGGTTTGACGACTATATCAAAGCTGTTCGCAAAGAGCGTATTGGTTCGCGGATTCAACCCGAAGAGACCTATAACTTTGCAAGGTCGGAGGATATCAATACTTTAAATAGTGCCACTACAGTCACTGTTATGCAGGGGGGCGTTACTAAAGAGGTTCCTTTAGTTGATATGGCAAGCCTATACAGGTTTGAACAGTTTCAATTAGCTGATTTAGAAAAAGGCACGAAACTAGCAAAAGGATTCAAAGCTTTTCAAAACCGTGCAAATCAAATACTACTCCGCGTAAAGAACGCCGAAGAAGAAGCATCTGTAAAGCGCGGCAATGCTATGGTTAATCTTAAAGTTTTAGCAAATGTAAACGATGGACAGCAGTTCTTCGAAAAATACATCGACGGTGTTGGGGAAGATATAGACGTATTGAGAGATGTGTTTATAAATTCCGCTAAAGAGCAGGGTATAGAAGCTACAGAAGCAGAAAAGCTTTTTGATGAGGGCGTGAAGGCTCTTACATTCCAAGGCTTAATGGCTAGAGGTGGTTATAGTGTTTCCCCTCAAGCTGTAGAAACAGCGTTTGACGGCACAGAATACGCTGCAAAGACGTTGACCAACACAGGTGCGCTTCTAGAAACCCTAAACCGTACAGAAGTTCGCCAGAACCTGCTGTCTATGTTTGACCAAGAACACATAGACTATATAGATTCTATAGCATCGTACCTGCACATTGAAGCTGCCAGAGAGTTGGTTCTAAGTGGCGGCACTAAAGGTTTGTCCACACAAGAAGCTTTGAGTAGGGCTTACAACATTGCACGTGGTATGGTTAGTCCCTTGTACGTAGGTTCTGAGGTAGCCATCCGTATCATGCAAGAAATGAATGCTGAGACGCTTTTCATGGCGTTAGACAACAAAGATTCTGCACGAATCATGGACAAAATCTTGAACTTTCCAAAGCTAGTAACACGAGAAGAGTTGGATACGTTTGATACAATGTTGCAGACTTTCATGGCTACCCACGCTTTGCGAACAGGTCAAGAAGCTACTGTTCGAAAATACCTAGATATTAATCCGTTTGATGAGGAGACTACAGATGAAACAAATACCGAAGGACAATAAAGGACTTGCCAAGCTTCCCAAGCCTGTTCGCAACAAGATGGGCTACATGGCTCGTGGCGGCAAAACCAAGGGCTATGCCTATGGCTCAATGGTTCGCAGCCCAATGGCATCTGAAAACAAGATGATGACATCGTTCAACCCAATGCAACCCCGCGAACAAGCTGGTATGCAGCCCCCTGTAGACAAAAAGATGGTGGGCATGATGTACGGTGGAAAGACCAAAAAGAATGGCTCCTAAAAACAAAACAGTTCTAGCCCCACGAGGCTACCACTGGATGAAAAAGGGTAGCGGGTATCAGCTAATGAAAAACCCCAAGGACGGCTATAAGCGTCACAAGGGGTCTAGTTTACGGGCTAAATTTACTGTGCAAGAAACACACAAAAAGGGTTGACAAAAGGTTCGCGAACTCCCATATGGCAACAAAACCAACAACAAACCAATGGAGAGAATCATGTACGGTTTGACTGATATCCTGAACTTTTACAACCGCAGCCCCGTTATGGTTGTTAGTGAAGCTGTAATTCAGGAAATAAAGAAGGAGCAAGATGCTGCTCGTGTTAAATACCTCAAAGCCATTCGCGATAGAATTGACGCGGAATTAAAAGGCTTAGAGCCAAAAGAAGAAGAAGCCGCCTAAATATAGCGGCTAGACTTCTCCATCATCTCGTCTCCTACAGACTTTAAATAACGCAAAAGACTTGCTACCTTGAAGGTTCCTTCATACGTAGGCAAGTCTTTTTCCATTAGGCGGGCAAACTGTTCAGGGTCTACAGAGTCCATGTCCAACTCTATATTGCCCCTGTCGTTCATGTGTGCCGTGAACTTGAACAGTTCAGCTTTAGGATGCTTGTTGCTCATCTTTATACGCCTTAATTACATCTGTTGAAAACAACTTCTGTAGATTCAGAAGGTACATCCGTGATGCGTTGTTGTCTCCGCCGTTCACGGATTTTTTGTAATCTAAATTATCTATGATTCGTTTGAGGGACGGCACGTCAAACACAAGGGTTGCAAAAGTCTCATCCCCTATGCACAGATTGTGGAACCAGTAGTCTGCTTCAGTTGCTTCTATACCGCTGGGCTTGCCATATGATTCGTACTCAATGGCAATATTCCCTGTACGCATCCACATACCCCGCTCAGACTTCACCTCAATCTTCTTGTTGGTCAGCATATCAGCAACCTGCTGTTCGCGAACCTTACCATAAGACAAGTCAATATCAAACTTCTTGCGGTCACACATCTGTGGTTCCATGCTATTCATCACCATCTCCCTCTGTTCGTGGCAAGTATACAAATACCATAGAGTCACAGTTGGGGCAAGACAAATTTGTTTCCATCAAAAATTCTTCCGACTCTATGTCGATGTCTCCACCCCAAATGAGTTCTGTTTGGCAGTGCCAGCAGTTCATGCTGCACTCAGGTCAACAACTTCACAGACCCCTGCTGTACAGGCTAGTTCCCGCGAACCACTGGTGTTATCTTCCTTTTCGAACTCAGACAACTTATCCCAGTCAATCGTGACAACTTCCATGCGCTGCTTCCATTCTAGGTACTCATCAGGTTCGATGTCCTGATATGGAGCCTGTTGGTACGTGTGGTCACTGTGAGGAAGGAATGACACGCCAGAGGCAACGTCAAAGTTTTCATAGACCCACGAACCTACGTCCATCCATTCGTGTTCCTTGACAGACACAGTGATAGACGGTTTGTGTTCGCACCAGTGAATGGCATATGTTTTCCACAACTCTAGCTGCTCAACAGCAGTCATCTGTGTTCGCGTAACGGCACCATCAGGTGATTTCATTGGGAAGCTAAAGACAGTTGTTGAGTCGGGCTTCATAACGTCACGCTCTGCAGGGACACCGCTTTCAACAAGGAACTGTGTCAACGGGTCTTTGTTATCGCCGCGAACGGTTCTGATGAAGTAGTCGTTGTGCCTTGCATGTATCCCACTTGCTGCGTCCACCAGTTGTGACACAGTACCCGACGGCTTTACACAGGTGATTGCAGCCGACTGCGGGATTCCAAGCATGTTCGCAAACTCCTTGTTTGTCTCCACTGCGACTTCGCGCATCTCTTCTAGCCAACGCTTGCTGTCTACATTTTTGGATAAAACGGGATGGTCCATGATACCAGTCAAGGACACGCCTAACAAACGCTCTTCCTCTGTGTTGTGTTTCCATATTTTCCTCAAGTATTTGAAATCAGTTAGGGTTGATTGTAAGGTTCCAAGAATGGTAGCTACTCGAACCTTTGTCTTCAGGTCTTCCAAGGAATCCATTTCGCGAACCACTACTTCTGACAGGTTGCAAAACTGGTAACCCCGCAAGATAATCTCAGAACAAGGGTTCGTACCCCACATGTGGCCTGTCTCACGACGACCATTACGAGCAACCTGCTTATCAGCAGCCTCACGGTTGAACATACCACGCTCACCAGACTTACTGTCGTACAGGGCAAGCCATTCGCGCATGAACGTACCCATCTCAGGTTTTGTCTTGTAAGACACAGAGTTGTTCGCCAATGCCCGCTGCGGTTCTGTTTCCCACCACATACCGGACTTAGCGTGTGCCATCTGGTCATCGTTGAGGTTCGACAAGCTGATGAGTGCGCTGCGGCGAACCCCGCCAACAACCACAATCTCACCAATCTTACACATCAAGTCATGACACTCAATCGGGAACAGTCTGCGACCCTGTGCCTTCTTGAATATCTCAACAGTAAAGTTAAATAGGTCAGCAAGGGGCTGCGGACCACTGGCACGTCCACCCATAACCTTTAATCGCGCACCAGCTTCACGAACACCTGACATATCCCACGAGGGAACTTGTCCTGCATAGAGTAAGCCAATCAGTTCGCGAAGTGCCTTTGCCCATCCGGGCTTGCTGTCACCTACCTTGATTACAGTATCTGAATAATTAAAGTTGTCGCTAACTACAGGTAGCTTGTCTACGTTTTCACGCTCTACAGAGAAACCAACACCGGTACCGCACATCAAGATGTACATGCACTCATCAAAGGCACGAGGGTTGTCTACAGGAATGTAGCTACAGTTGTAGCCGCAGACATTATCTCGTGCAAGGGCAGGGCCTGCAGTCATCATTGCCCGCATCGATGGCATCACCTTCAGGGACAGGATACCTTCCTCGATTTCTTCGCGAACAGACGTAGGCAGTTCTACACCGCACTTACCTTTTACCTGTTCGAGCATAAAAGATATGTAGCGGTCTACAGTTTCGCCCCAGTTCTCTCTGCGCTGTTCGCTATCTATCCAGCGAGCATAGCGTGACTTGTGAATGAATTGTTGATATGGTGTGGGTAGTTGGTTGCTCATTTGTTCTCTCCTCGAACCTCTAATAATTTATTTAAATACCACTGCGCTTTCTTCAAATCTTCGTTACCATTCTTGTAACGATATCGCCAAAGGTATTTCATTATGTTTCCCTGCAAGTAATATTCGAACCCGTCAAGGGTTGCAGCTTGGATTGCATCTATGCACTCTAGCCCTGATGCGTTGTAGTGTGCCGGACTGTTGACCATATCAACGCCGCCATAGGCCATCTTACCGGCCTGTTCGTTTTCATCTTCCATACACTTCATGTATGCCTCGTGTCTCATCTGTCGTCTCCGCTGCCTTGCAACATGTTGCGATTCTTGCGGTCCTCTAGCTTGTCTAAGTTGCGCTGCGCGACCTCTTCTAAGCTGTATCCTAAGTCTCTTGCAAGAATTGCAACGTACCATAACACGTCTCCTAGTTCCTTTGCAATATCATCTTTGTAAAAAAGATGGGGTTCACCGTCGCGAACAAGCTTCTTCACCTTGTCAGCAACCTCGCCTGCTTCCCCTGCTAAACCCAGTGTCGGATATAGAACATTATATTCTTGCGGATAAACTGCGGTGCTTTCTGCCCGCATCTGATATTCATCTAATTTCATTGCTTCGTTCCAAAATCAACTTTAACTACGTTTTCATCTCGACCTGTTACGCGGTCACGAGACTCTAGCTCAACGCCCTCTTCTTCCAACTCTACCATGATTGTCTCTTTCATTTCCAAGAAGGAGATACGGGCAAGCCCTGCCTGTATTAGTCTATCGAAATCATTCTCTAGCAATTCAATGATTCCTTGTTGAGCCACGAACCCCGCATCCATAAAGTCATCGTCATCATCAGGCATGGGGGTTGTGTCATAGGCACTCATTGTAAAAGAATCTTCTTCTGTCCGCTTCAGGATAACGTACCATCTATCAGGTAACAGGCTTGTAATCTCATAATCCTTATCATCCGCCATCTTTTAACCACTCCTCTGGTACACTACCTTCAGCCCATGGAAAGCCATAACGATTTGCCCAGTCAGCATAGCTAGTCTTGCTACCTCTGTAAATCTTGTTTGTGGCTCTAACAAATACAAACCTAATATCTAAGTCAGGGTACTGCTGCTTGATTAGCTGCATCTTTACCCTATCTCCCTTATCCAAATGACCCTTGGCTTCTATGTAGATGTTCTGTTCAGGAAGATAGAAGTCTGGCGTATATGTTCGCGGCTTGGGAATGTACTGTAGCTTTGCCTGTTCATATTCGAAGTTAACTTTCTTGTCGGCTAACGACCTAGCAAGGTTAATCTCGAACTGTGAACGGTAACGTGTTTGTCTCATAATCCTAGCAGCGGAAATCCCGCCTTCACCCCTTCTAGCCTTTTTAACAGATACTGTCCTACTTTTGGGGACCGTCTTTCTAACTGCGATATTTCTTTTGAGATTTCCATTGTCGGCAGACATACTACCAACCCCTGTCGCAAGTGATGAACAATGTTCTGAAATTCCTCTTCGATAAGTTTTATGTCTCGTGTTTCTGTGTCTGACTTCAAAGAACCGTCTGTTGAGAAATTGTCTCGTAAAGTGAGTGGCAAAGATATTTCCAAGCCACGAACCCGTACAGTAGAACGACCACCCCCACGACGTTCATGTGACTCTACGAACACACAGTAAAGCTGCGGATTCAAGTCGAACAGTTCGTGGGGGTACTCACGTGTGTACAATACCGGCATCAGTCTAGTTCCCGCTTGACAAGCTTTGTGTACCAGACGTGTGGTTTGAACCGCGCCTTAGATGTTATCTTAGGAGCTAGCTCTGCATTCTTCCAGCACTTTGTTTTGAAAGAACAGAAGGTACAGGTCTTGGGCATCAAGCGATTACCTGTCTCTGTTTTCTGCCTGTCTATTGTGACTGTCTCAGGAACAGACTGGAACGGTATTTTGAACGGTGCGTCATTGACAATAGCCTCAACACGCTTGTTCGCATCCTCAAGGTATGCCTTGCGGTCTTCAGACTGTTCGCGGGGTGCCTCTACGAAATCCCACTCACCTGTGGATTTGTTGATTACAATCCATCCCCCGAACCGCTTACCTTCTGACTCAGCATATAAGTGTCCCTGCATGACATAACCAAAGGGGTCATCTTCTTTGATGACATCGTAACCACCGCGCCCAGAAAATTTATTGTCGAAAGACCACGGGCTTGCTGTCTTGATATCCCAGACTTCTTCTTCACCATCGATGTTCAAGATGATGTCTAGGGTTCCGTTGACGGTTTGTCCACCCAGTTCGAGGGAACACTTCTTCTGTTCCGCAACCACGTCTAATCCTGCAGCCCGCATCACAAGAATTGCAAAGGCTTCTAAAAGGTCACCAGTTGCGAACCGCACGATATCATTGTAGGCAACATCTTGTTTGTTGCCCTGTTTCTCAAGTTGCTGTTGACACAAAGGGCGACCTACACCAGACATACGAACCCGGTAGTCTCCCCTACTAGAGAACTGCTTTCGCATTGCTGCTTTACAATCCTCGCCAAACTGTTCTATCAGATGTTCGAGGCGAGAAGAGTCAATCTCTCCCCGCCCCGCTTTCTGTAGGAAGTCTTGGACTTCTACGAGTTGTATCATGCTAGCCAGCTAACCGTGCTGACAGGTCAATGTCTGCTGATGATGCTGCTGCCTTTTGAGCGTTCTTGTACTCAGCGAACACAGACTCATTGTGTGCGTTGACAGTATCAGCAAAGTCTTTCATCAAGGCTTTGTCAGCATCTGTATCCGTCACCTCTTTCACGAGTGAAAGTTTTGGTGTCCAGTAGATTACACCGCCGTTCTTTTGCTTCTCTGTTGTGAGTTCAATCAGAGCATTGTGCATCAGAATCTTACGGTCTGTAAGCTGCTTCTGAATGAAGTCATTTACAGGACGGTATCCAGAACGCTTGAAGTATGCCATGAACGGCATTTGCTCTACAGGTGCTACAGTACCATCTGCGTATGCTGCTTCAGGTGCGTCAATGATTCCGTAGATTACCTGATTACAGCTAACTGAACGGCTCAACAACACACGAGGGTCATCCTGTCCAAGAGCTTCTTCTTCTTGACGTGACAGACGACCACACTTATTACCGCCCAATGTATCAGGGAATTCACCAGCTAGCTTTCGCTTCTGCACAGACTTACAGGAGAACTTACCTTCCTCTTGGTCCCATACAGACCACTCGAAGGTTCGCAGCAAGGGGCGGATTTGTACCTTGTCTGAGTAGACAGGGGCTGAACCGTTCCAGATGCGCCATGCACCGCGCCGCAGCAACGTGCCATCATCTGTTTCTGTGTCATAATTAATATTCAATCTAGGCAAACCCATCTTAGGCTTGTTGTTTGGGTCAGCCTGTCCACTCATCTCCATGAGTGCTTCTTTATTGCCTGACTGGAATGCTGTCAGGTAGGTGTTCATTTCATCATTTAACATTTCAAGTTCGTTACTCATAATCGTAGATTCCTTTTCTATGAGTGTTAAGCGTAAAGGGATTATACAGTTAATACCTCTTCCAAGTCAAGCCAGTTTTTACCCATTTTTAGTTCGATTCCAACTGGCATATCATAGGTAATCCCATACCTATTCTTTGATTCCAACGGGATAGCTAACATACATTCAGCCATCACGTCAATACATTTTTTTTCCTCGCTGGGATACACGTCCATGACGATGGAATCGTGAACCGTGTTGCAGATAACCGAACGCAGGTTTAGTTCGCGAACTCGTTTATCTAACATAATCAAGGACATAGGCAGCAGGTCAGCAGTTGCAAACCCTTGAACCGGATAGTTGCAGATGGCGGTGCGGTCTGTTGCTGCACCCCAGTCTGTCCACTTTGCATGCGGGAAAGCGTATTGCCTGCCCGAAGGAAGCTGGATGTACTTCTTGGTTACCGCGTGTTTCTGCAGATGTTCGTGCCACTTGGTAACATTGTTATACTTTTCCTTGAACGCATTGTAATATCGTTTCTGGTCATCTGTACCAGACACACCGCCATACAAAGGTTTGAATGTGTGAGCCTTGGCATCTTGCCGCGAACACCCTATGACACTGGCAGTATAGCTATGTACATCTGTACCGGCATCCACATCAGTCTTGATACCCTCATCATCTGCAAGGAAACCAGCTACCCTGAACTCTAGCTGGGCATAATCCCCTTCGAGTATCGAACCGCCCTCGAACCTGCTTTCAACAGCCCGCCGTATAATGAAGGTAGTACCTCGTGGCATATTCTGAAAGTTAGGATTGCGGCTCGAAAGGCGACCCGTCGCCGTAACACACTGCATAAATTCTGTGTGTATAAAACCCTCGCCATCCATATTGTTTTCCATGCCCTCGACAAACGAACGAAGGTAGGTGCGAACCGCACTGTATCTGATATAAGCTTCTGCAAATTCACGGGCTTCTCCTCTCAGGGATGTGAACATACTCTCTAGGGTTTCTTTATCTGTCTTGAATCCTGCGGCAGCCACATCGTAGGGGTCACGAGGAACCAGCTTGAACCCTGCAACCTGACCAGTCGATGTATAGCGCACACCGGCTCCCTGACAGGGCTTACAGATTCTAATAGCCTTACCTAGTGTTCCATCCTTCTTGCGGGCTGTATAGCGTCCTACGCCGCCGCAATCGGTACACTGACTGCCACGGGTCTTGAATAGTACATCCGTCTCGTTTACAACGTTGCGTTTGAAGTCGGCACGACTCATCCGTGTGCGGCGTTTTGGTTTGCGTCCTGCACCGCGAATCTCGTGACCCAAGTTAAACAGACCAGCCCAGCGGGACTTGTCCTTTACCTTACAGGAATAGAACAGCTTGGAACGGTCATCTGGACTGTCGAGGTTGATGGGGGTGTCACCCATAGCTTCCGCAGCCAGTTCTTGTAGCCGCCGTTCGAGGGTAAACAGTTCATCCTCGTATTCGCGGCGAATGTCAGATAGTGTTTGTCTATTAATCTTGATGCCGTTCCGTTCGATGCGGGACAGCACATCTGTCATCTCAAGCGACAGACGCAAAGTGGGCAAGAGTGTTTGGTTGTTCATTGAATAGTTCCTCAAATGTAGTGCCAAAGGCTTCGAGTTGTGCAAGGGCTACTTGCTCTGTGGAAATGACATCAGCCTTTCCATACGTTTCTATTATTTCCCAAGGTATGTCGTAGAATGTTTTGCCTTCTTTAAAGTACGGCGCAACGAGGTCTTTCTCTTTTTGCACATCACTATACTTTTCTGCAAGAGCAGCAAGTGAAAGAGGCCACCTCTGGGAGCGGGCAAGAATATATTCTGCAACCATTGTATCATATACGTGTCCCTCATAAACGAACCCGCAATCGCGAATCCAAGATAAATCAAACTTTATGTTTTGTCCCACAACCACGTCGGCTTTGTCAAGAGCAGCTTGGAACAGTTCGAAGGCGAACTCATGCGGTTCGCGAACACTGTGGTAATAGCAGTGATAGTGGACGTGCTGCTCGCCCAACCACTTGTAACCGTTTGAAACTAAAGAGTTTCCGAAGTATGGCAAGGCAGTTGTCGAACCATTGGCTTTGGGCTTGTGGGTTGTTTCCACGTCAAAGGTCAAGACATTCATTAGTAATACACCCCCCGCTGCACATCAATGTGGCTGGTAAACATACCGTGCCAACCATTGAGTTTGTTCTTTGAAATGCAGATGTGCCGTGTGGTGTTCTCTTCTTCTGACGTACCGGTCTTGCCGATACCGATGATAACATCTGCCTCGCCAGCCTTACCGGTTCGCGAACCGTCTAGCATAGCATAGTCGATGAACTGACGGTCATGTGCCTCAAAGCTTGCCTGACTAACTGACCACACCAGTAGTTTGTTACGCTTGGCAATCTCACGAGCCACGACATATGTTTCCTTTAAGCGTTCATCCCCACGGTTGAACTCACCAGATACCTTGAACTTGTCTAGCTGGTCACAGAACATTACGTCCGGTTCGTTTAGCTGGGCGTATTCGTTTAGCTCTTCCATTGATGTGCCAACCGAATCCATCACAGTGAGGTATGGGGCAATCTCTTCTGCGTAACGATGGGACAAGGCATCCGCACCTGCAGCCATTTCCTCTCGTGTCAAGCCAAAGAAGCTTTGGATAATTCTTAGCTTTATCTTTTCTGCCGGTTCCTCGTTCGCCCAATAGACTACCTTATGTTTTTGCTTGACGTAACTAGCGGCAACAAAGGCACAGAAGGTTGTCTTCCCCACTTCGGGGCGGGCAAAGATAATCCCAAGGTTACCTCTGTCCATACCGCCAAGGTGTTCTGCCATCAAGTCCCAAGTGAATGGAAAGTCTGGTTCGCCAACCTCTTCTTCCATTAGCTGAACAAAGTCTTTGTCCATTTCACTGTAGGTTGTCTTGTCGGACATGCGACCATCTTCGACCATATCAATCAGGGTCTTGAGTTCGCCAAAGTGTTCGGACTCACCAGTGAAGATGGCAATAGCCTTCTCCCCAATCTGTCTTGCACGGTCACGAACCCAGAAGTTCTTGGTCACGTCTAACTCTAGGTCACCTGCTTCACTAACGTGTTCGCTAAGTTGGCTAATGATTTCAAAGACTTCTTGCTTTGCACTGTGAGGCATAGCAGGGTTCCTGTCCATGAACAGGGAATCCAACTGGTCACGCGACAGGTTCGTGGCGTAGTTCTTGTGGGCATAAGTGATGGTATCGAACAGGGTTGCATAGCGTCCCTCGAACATGTCGCGGGATATAATGTTCTTTACCTTGTTATAGAAATCATTGTTTAAAATGAATCCCAGAACCTGCAGTTCAATTGATATATTTCTCGAAGGTTGAGTGTCGTTCATCATTGGTCATATCTTTCACATCTTTGTTTAAAACAATTAAATTAGTAGGCCGTATAGCCTGCAGCCTGCGAACCAGTTCGAGGGCTTTCTTTGTAGCATCCTTGTCCAAAGCGACCAGCAATCTATCATACTGACGCAAAGTTGGCAAGTGACTGTCTTGTAGGTTGGTTCCCAAGAGGGCTATCCCCGAAAGAAAACTAGATACACTGCAAGCACTAGCACAGTCTTCCAGAATAACTCCGACACGGCTGGAGCCGCAAACGAAAGGATTACCTGATTTTCCATATCTCCACCATTTTGGTTTGGCATTAACTAAACTACGACCTGCCGCATCAACTGTTCGCCTACCATCTTTAATCAGATAAACAACACGGTTCATGCGGAAGTCATAACGAATATCGACACGACCAGCAAGGTACGCATCATAGGCATTGACCCTCTTCAAGTATCGCACGGCTTCTTCACTGCGCGACACAGGGACAACGGTATCAGGAAGCTGAAACTCTTGTTCGCAAAGGGGTTCGCGAACTGGCATCGTCTTCTTCAGCAGGGGATGGTAGGGTGTATCGTTTCTGATTCGGAAACCAGTCCGTCCACGAACTCCACAGTCTGCATGAAAACAAAACCATAGGCGTTCGCCATTTGTATCTGAAACGCTAAAGGTATTCTTCTTGGCACACGCAGGGCAATCCATCCGTAGACGACCTTCCGGTGCAATTGTCAAACCGTTCACATAATCTTTTAGCCAAGCTGTCATGGGCTTCTCCTATGCCCCGACAAATAACCCACAATAAAAATCGTGTCAACTACATTTTTTTGTTGACGAACGCTTGACAGGCATGATACGCATTATGAACAGTAACCATATAGGGAACCCTATTATGTCTTTTAATATTAAAATAAACCCTATAGCTAAACTATTAAGGGATAAAAAATACAAACATAAAACTGTCCCAGATAAAAAGAAATCTAAATTAGATAAACTTGCAAAGAAGGAAATGAATGATGGGAAGACCGGCAAAGATACCTGACCCAACGAAGACGTATAACCTGTTAATGTCTGTCGAACAATATGACAGTCTAGCAGGACACGCTGCACGATTGCAAAAGAAAAGCTTGGAGCAAGTTAGTGTAGGTGATTTAATGCGTGACGCAATCGAACTTTACATTGAAGCATTGGATGAAGATAATGACAAAGCATCTATACAGACTAAGAAACCTACCATCGAAGTATGGCAACGCAAAGATGGTTCGTGGATTGTCAACGCACCGATATCATCTGTTCGAATCGGAGAGACTGACCGCGAACAGGTGAAGAAAAAGAATTGTGTAGATTACTTAATGGACATTTCCGTGTTCGTGGGAAAAAGTGAAAATGATTGCAGAAAGTGGCTTGACAACAACCGTGAGAAGCTGGTAAAACTAGGGACACCTTACGAGGTTGCTTAAATTATGGAGCGTGACAGTAATGTCTGTACTTTAAATTTAAGTTCGTAGGGTAGCATAGTCCTGAAGTGGAGAATGTCGCTGAAAAGTGACCGAAACAACAGGATTTTGAGCGTGGTAACACGCTGCATAAAAAGAGTTAGAACAGATTGCCTCATGGCGATTACTCTGCACTCTTAGTAAAAGCAAGGGGAGTGGTTACCCTTTGTTTCCTTGGTTGGTTGGGAAGCGAGGTCAGATTTATTTCTGGCCTCGTTTTTTTTTGTTGACACCCTTTTTTGTTTCCGATATTGGTTACTAATCAACAGCCGATGGAGAAATGAAATGGCTAAGAAACTAGAGAACATGACACCTGATGAACGCATTGCTTACTTCGCAGCCTTGCGTGAAAAAGACCGCATCCAACGCCGTAACCGCATAGCAAAGTTGTCCCTCGACCAGCGGGTTGCTGTCATCAAGGTATATGAGTTGCTAGACGAGATTCTAGAGACTGCTTTGTATCCTGACATGGGCGGTATCAAAGCTGTTACTGCCCACGACCTACAAGAACTATCTGATGCAAAAGACAGGTTGCGCCACGAGTTTAACTTTGATGTGCGGGAGCAGGGATAATGGCTAATCCCTCATGGTACGTTATCCAGCATCCGTTCACCAGACCGATAGTCAGCAACCCGCACCCATCCAGTTCGTTTGCTCTAGATGCAGCCGACAAGGTACACGGTGAAAGATTACGCCGCGTGAGGGTTGCAGACAACGAGGTCTGGGTTGGTGGTATTATTGTTTGTAGCCGTAGGAGGGCTATGCAATACAAGTTCAAGATAAAAGACTGGGAAGGCAGATATTATGCTTGACTGCCAGACTTTGGTTTGTTTAGGTAACCAAATGCCCGACGTGGGAATGGACGACCTGTTTGTTATAGGGTATCTGGTGGTGAGTTTAGCTATAGTTATTTATCTGGTAATAGATACATTGAAGGAGTATTAATATGTCTGAAAGAACTTGGGAAGTTAAGGTAGAGGCGACAACAACTCGTGAAGTTATTGTCCACGCTAACACAGAATATGAGGCACAGATAAAAGCCCAGATAGATATGGTGGGCTTAGTCGGTGGTGAAAATACCAAAGTGTTGAGAGTACAGGAGATAACCGATGAGTAATTACGACAACCTTAATAGGGAGTGGGTGGGTTCTATTGCAAAGCGACTTCAGATGCTAGGCAAACCTATTCCCGAAGAACTCCAACGAAGGGCGGACAAACTAGGACTGGATGTACGACTTTTCCCTTCTAATGACAAGGAGACAACCGATGGCAACGATAATTAGAACCTGTCTCGCCTGTAACGGTGGCGGCATTGCCGAATACGACAAACCGGTCACAGACTTTGCGAACGGTGGCTGGATAGATAGCACCTATGGTAAGTGTGATGTCTGTGATGGTGAAGGTGACCTACATGTCCTATCTGAATTTACCAGCTTGGATATCTTGGCGTTCCTAAATGAATCAGCTAAAATCTTAGAGAATGCCGACATAGTTGACAGCACGTTAGATGACATATATGGTCACGTTAAAGAAGCAAAAGATAAGATAAGAGAATATATCAAATTTCATGGTTATGATGGAGACGACAGATGATAACGCTTAACCTACCAAAGAAACAAGTCAACGCCATACTGGTAGCACTCGACACTGAAATTGACTACATATTTGATACACACGGCAGACCTGATTGGGAAACATTCCCTGAGTTTGCTGCAATGCTGATGGCTTACCACACGACACGTTCCAAGTTCGAAGAGGCTAAATATGCCGAAGAAGCGGCGTTGCGTATCAAGGAAGATTATGATGCGTTTGAAACAGAAGTCGGGGATTTCTAAATGAGCGACATTTCAATTATCTTAAAGTACATCATAGATTACGGTAACGCTGGTCTTTTACCTAACCAAGACGGTAACGGTGGCGAGGTGTATGAAGCGGCGTTGCGTATCAGGAAAGAATTAGATGAAGTATACGAAGGCATTTCAAAAATTCGTGTATTTCAACCCGAAAGGAAAAAGCATGGGTAAGGTCAAAGCTTGGGCAATGCAACTAGAAGAAGATTTCTGGTATCTTGCCAACAGTAAGATAGGCAACTGCGAGTTCTTTGGCGAGTTCATGCAAGAGATGGAACCGCACCGCGATTTTTTGGGCTTGCACAACGACAGAGAATATGCTGATATGTTGCGTGAAGCTTGGGACAACTACTGGAGTAAGTACATATGAGAAACTATTATCCAAATGGTGCTAGTCCGTTCGCGGCTCTGCAACCCTTGAAGGAAAAGATGGAAGAGGAGCGGCAAAAAGAACTTATTAAACAGGGCGAAAAACACCTGAAAGAATTTCGTAAACGAAGCGAGGCCATGAAAAAGGCATGGGCAAAGCGCAAGGAAAAAGAAGCAGCGCAACCTGTCTTGATAACCAAAAAACTTCAGTTTGAAAACAAACAGGCGTACCAAGATAGACTAGAATTTCTGTCAAAGCACCCTAACCAAATGACTGCGTACGAAATGATGTCTAGCTACTTTCTAGATAAATTGTTTTGGAAAATATTTGGGTCTGGCTGTCATGCGTTAAAGGTCAGGAACTTTAAAATCCAAAAGTGTTTGTGGGATGGAACTTACATGAGCAATTCCGGCAAAACAAGAATGGGCAGCTATACACCTTACTTTGAAATAACGAATGAGGTGACAGGTAAAGAACGCGAGATAGGAACACAGTCCGTTCTTGCACACATAAACCGACAAGACAAATACGGTACTAACAGACGCAACGACCCTGA